>Ga0172381_10000093_pt1 | contig 97709 bp, 89 predicted proteins | sample Leawel6488metaG_FD_119754 | JGI IMG/M metagenome (GOLD analysis project Ga0172381, IMG submission 119754) | Leachate microbial communities from a municipal landfill in Southern Ontario, Canada - Leachate well 64-88 metaG | ecosystem: Engineered > Solid waste > Landfill > Unclassified | place...
CCCACCCTGTTTTCTGACTTTCGCAGGCTTGTTTCAAAATTCGCCGTTACCTCTCACAAAACGATACTTAATCGTTTTGTTCGGCAGAGTCCCTCAAGGGGGGAGGAAAAATAACCCTTCGACTTATCGACTAGAAAACGGAAAAAGGGAAGTTTTAATTTTTTTTATTGCACTTAATCACTTAATCACTCAGTCACTTAATCACTTAATCACTTCGTAAAAAGCCTTTCAACCTTTCGACTCCTCACATCAGCTCATCTATCGCCAGCTTGTATGACGTCAAATCCCTTGCGGCGATTGCTTTCGGCAGGCAAGCAACTTTGAGCCGGTTGGCTATGCTTTTGATATTGTAAGTTGCTGAAATTATTATTATCGGCGTGTTTTGGTATTCTCTCAGCTTTTTAATCTGCTCGATAAGCCATTCTCCGGCGTGTTTTGGTTCAAAATCAAGCTCCATCTGCAAATCGGAAATAATCAAATCGTAAGGATGTTCCAGATTATTATAAACCATTTCATAAGCTTGTCGGGCGGAATTTGCCACTTCGGGGGCAAATTCCGCCCCATAAAGTTCTTTCAGCACAGCCTGATGATAATCAAGCCACCCTTTTGAATCGTCAACTATTAAGATTTTCTTTGTGTTTGGCAACATTTATTCCTTTTATTACGTCATCCTGAAGCATGATGCTTTGCGTTCTATTTCAATCCTGGCTGTTCAGGATCTCATCAGCTAAAGACAATGCGATGCTGAAACAAGTTCAGCATGACGTTTTATTTTTGTAGTAAAAACACCCTAAACTCACCCGGTTGAAGTGTTTCGAAATCAAGCAAATGGCCTTCGCTCACAAATTCTTTTTCCACGAAGTTTTCGCCGTCAAAGACAAATTCCGATTTTACGATGTAATCACCCGGCAGGCTCACGGATTTATCCAAAACCTCTTCTCCCTCTTTGATTTCTGCGTGGGAACCTTCCTCATCATTAACTGTGATTTTTTCTGTCGGGTAATTATAATTTGCAACTACAAGCAAAGCAGATTTTAGCGGCTCTTTTGAAATCAGCCAGCTGACAAAACCGTCTTCGTCCTGAGTTATAATTTGAGCTTCGCCTTCCGTGACAAGTTCCTGAGATTTTGCAAAACGGTCTATCGCATCAAACTTGGCAAAAAATTTGTAATTTTTTTCTCTTTTCATCGAAATTTCATTTCCGATAGTTTTTTCAATCCCCGTCTTAGTGAAAGATTCATCCCCGTCAATGTACAAAACCGGTCTTTGTGCATTTTTGCCGCCGGGTAGAAACTTATATTTAAACCACTTGAACAAGGCTCCATCCTCGCCTAATTGACCCGGATATTGGTCGATTACGCTGAATTCTCCGTCCTGATTGTTGTAGGTTTTCAGGATAGAGAGATTTTCGATATTAAAATTTTTCCTGTTATAAACGGCTAAATCCTGATTATCCTCAATGATTTTTTCTGGCGTTTTTTCAGACTGCGAACTGATATCGTTTCCCCACAGAGTATCGAATTTCATATCCTCATGATACTCCTTCAAAAGTTCTCCGCAGAGCATATATTCAGCCAAAGAGGCAAAGTAAGGTTTTTTTTGTTTCATTGAAAAATTTAGTTTTGCAAGGACTTCTTTTGGTGCCCGATAGCTTATCGGCACTCCGTTTTTCTCCGAAACTTCATCTACAACGTGGTCTGCGTGGTCAATTCTGAACCCGTCAAAGTTGTAATCACTTTGGATTTTGTCCATAAACTCAATGAAAAAGTCGATTACAGGCTTGTTATATTGGCCGTTTTCCAGAAAAACGAAGTAAAACGGGGTTTGGCAGTCAAGGTTTGCAAAATTTGTAACGTCCTCGCCCTTAAAATCATAGTGTTTAAAAACGGGGTAGCTTCCGCAGTCGCTCATTTTGTCAAAAACGGGAATGCCGGCGGAACACCATGCACCGCCCGGTGCTGACCACAAACCTTCTTTCATTAGAGTTTGGATGATTTCAGCCTGTTTGGTGATTTCTTCTTCTTTAAATTGTTTATTCGATTTTTCGATTTGAATTTGTGAAACAATTTCTCGAACATGTTTTTGGATTTTCATCTGATTATCTTTTTTCAGCATTTCATTTGAGTAAGTTTTTTTAAGCTCGCACAACTCTTTTTCAAATTCGTCATAAATTTTTTGATACTCCCCGCTCAAATCGCCCGCCCCGCTTTTCAAAGTCTGTTTGCAAATATCTTTGATGACTTCGACATCTTCTTTGTCAAAAGTTTTTTCAAGCTTTTGAGCGATTAAATCCGTACTGTTCTCAAGCCTGGCAATAAGTTCTTTTATATCAAACCATCTTGCAATATCCGGGTTTGCAAGTACAATTTTCGCAAATCTTCCCGTTTGGGGCAAAACATCATAAATTACAGGGTGTCCGGCAAGCTGTGCCAGCGTGATAAAAGTTTGAACCTGAGCCTTTGCATCAAGCCCCAGTGCCTCTTTCAACTGTGCATCTTCAAGATTTAAGCTTACATCTGTACTTGTAGGCAAATATGCACACCCGAATTCTCTCGGGTGGAAAGGAATTAAATAAATTGTGGTAGCAAAAATCCCTTTTTCCGGATTTCCGGCAGGCAAAATCAAAAGTTGGCGAAGCCAGTCGATAAATTTCCCCGTTTCCTCACTTTTGTTCCCGTTTCCGAGTCCCGCAAGGTTTATAAGCTTTATGTCATGACCTTCTTTTTTAATCCAATTGGCGTTTTTGATTTCGTTTCTTGCCAGAACACTTGGGTCTTGAAAATTAAAAATGCCGTCTTTAAAAACTCCATTTATCACCCATTTTGTTTCCAGCGAAAACAAAACTTCGGCAGGCGTAAGCTCTTCAAGTGCCTTTATATGCGGATACGGAAGATACTGGTATTTTTCGACCAATTCTCTCAAATATGCCTTTCTATCTTCCGAAATCCCGTCAAATTTATAAATTTCTTTTAATTTTGCATAAATTTCACTGACTTTTTCAGGAGTAACTCCGATTTTCTCTTCTTCTTTTTTCTTAAACAAAAATTCTAGCATCTTATTCTCTCTTTTGGGTTTAGTTCGGCGGGATAGCAATCTCACCCCACAAGAAGATTATACCATGTAAAAAGCGGCTGTCTAAAAAGTCCCCCCTTGACAACTGACGTCGTGCCGGAACATGGGTTATCGGCTCCTCGTAGATTGTCCTTAATCCGGCATCCCACAAGTGAGATCCCGAATTAAGAATGATTTTTTTGAAGCCGATAATTCATGTTTCGAGATGACGGTGGGGACTTTTTAGACAGTCGCTTTTAATAATCATTTGTAAATGCTTAATCTTTGTTTGGCTTTGCATTTTTAACCGCATCCACGATACTAGCTATGCCGACAACCAGATTGCCAATAACCCCAATGGCAGTGATAAAAGGTACTTTTACTGCTTTACCAACAACGGAAACAAGTGCACTTCCTAATCCTCCCCCTAAATAAGCAAATCCTTTTTTATTATCTCCATTGATAAATTGTCCTAATCCTGATACTAAAAGGGAAGCAATTCCAACACCCCATTTTTTACCCGTGCTGGCTTTTTCAATTGGTTCTCGCTTTTCCTTAATTTCTACTTTATCTTCGCCATCTGTGAACGCAACAGCTTTTGGATTGCTCATTTTGTTATTGGCAACTATGTTTACTTGAGGAATAACTCCAATTTTATTGATTTCCATTATCACATTCCTTTTTTGTTTATTCTACACTTTTATATAAAAACAAAGCAAAAATAAATTTGCTATTTTTACGTGGAATATTACTATTTATTTACAAAAGCCCTAGATATTCATCGCTTTCAGAATTTCATTCAAGTCAGACGACGTCTTTTTGACCTCGGTGCCTGAATATTTAATCGCAGAATCGGGGTCTTTCAGCCCGTTTCCTGTCAAAACACAAACGATTTTTGAACCTTCTTTAATTAATTTTGATTTATGGGCTTTGATTACGCCTGCGACTGATGCCGCACTGGCCGGTTCGCATAAAATTCCCTCATTTGACGCAATTAATTTATAAGCTTCGATTATTTCTTCATCAGTTACGCAATCAATGCACCCTTTACTCTCATCTCTTGCTTCCTCTGCCTGTTTCCAGCTGGCAGGGTTTCCTATCCTGATTGCGGTTGCAATTGTTTCAGGCTTCAAAATTCTCTCGCCTCTTACGATTGCGGCCGAACCTGTTGCCTCAAATCCCATCATCTTAGGTAGTTTGGAAATTTTGCCAAGTGTGTGATATTCCTTGTAACCTTTCCAGTAAGCTGTTATGTTTCCTGCGTTTCCGACCGGAATAAAATGGTAATCCGGAACACCGCCAAAATCTTCTAATTGGTCGCAAATTTCAAACGCACCTGTCTTTTGACCTTCAATGCGGTAAGGATTTACTGAATTTACGAGAGTTACGGGATATTTTTCAGAAATACCCATCACAACTTCAAGTGCTTCATCAAAATTTCCGTTAATTGCGATAATTTCAGCTCCGTACATCATTGCTTGAGAGAGTTTTCCGAGCGCAATGTAACCGTCAGGAATAAGAACAAAACATCTCATGCCGGCTTTGGCACCGTATGCGGCCGCCGCGGCCGAGGTGTTTCCTGTTGAGGCACATATTATGGCATTTTCACCGGCCTCGGCGGCCTTAGATACTGCCATGGTCATTCCTCTGTCCTTAAAACTCCCTGTCGGGTTTGCCCCTTCAAATTTCAGATAAACTTCTGCGTTAATTGAACTTAGGCCTATCTTTTTGGCGAGATTATCAGCCTTAATCAAAGGTGTGTTTCCTTCGTTTAGCGTTATAACGGGTGTTTTGTCCGTTACCGGCAAAAATTCTCTGTATTTGTTTATAAGTCCTGTGTAGTGTGTCATTTTGTTTTCCCTTTCCTCTTTCCACTTTCCTCTTTCCTCTTTCCTCTTCCCTAACTCACTCCATAACTCTTATCAAACTATTGACCTTATTGATACAGGCATCTTTTTCAAGCATTTTTACGGCATTTTGTAAATTCTTTTCCAAAGCATTTTCAGTGATTACAATAATATTTGCGGTGTTGTCGGCACTAAGCCCTTTTTGCAGCAGACTTGAGATACTGATTTCGTTTTCGGCAAAAATTCTGCCCAAAGAAGCGATAACCCCGACGTTATTTTTGGCGTTGATGTACAGGTAATATTTATTTATGGTTTGAGAAATGTCAATCATTTTAGCCGCTTCGGAGTGGTGGCATCTCATCATCGGAAGTATGTAATCGCTTTTTCCCAGCTCGGTTGCAATCGCCAGAACATCTCCCACAACGGAACTTGCGGTCGGAAATTCACCTGCACCCGGACCTGAAAACATAATTTCTCCCATCGGATGGCCTTCTACCATAACCGCATTTGTCACATAATCAATATGGGCAAGACTTTTGCTCTTTTTCACAAGCATCGGATGAACCCTCACATCCGCCTTTCCGGCTTCATCAAGCTGGGCAAGTGCGACAAGCTTAATTCTAAACCCGAATTCGTTTGCGTATTTCATATCCTCAGACTTGATTTTGCTTATACCTTCTCTATAAATATTTTTTATATTAATTCTCTTGTTAAATGCAATTGTGGCAAGCGTCGCAATTTTGTAAGCCGCATCAAACCCTTCTACGTCACCCGTAGGGTCGGCTTCGGCATAACCCAACTCCTGTGCTTCTCTCAAAACGCTTTCGTAAGAGGCACCCTGCATGTCCATTTTTGTCAAAATATAATTCGTTGTTCCGTTTAAAATGGCAGCAATTTTAGTAATCTTATTTCCCGCCAAAATAGTTTTAATGGGCATTATGATAGGAATTCCTCCAGCGATTGCCGCTTCGTAAAGCACAACTTTGTTGTTCTGTTCTGCAACAACAAACAACTCTTCACCGTGTTTTGCAAGAAGTTCTTTGTTTGCTGTTACGACATGCTTGCCGTTTTTCAGAGCCGTTTTTATCAAGTCAAATGCAGGCTCTATCCCGCCAATAACTTCTACCACGATTTGGATTTCCGGATTATTCACGACCTCATAAGGATTGTCGGTCAAAATGGATTTATCAAGATTGACAATGTTTCTTTCTTTTTTAAGATTTTTCACTGCAATTTGTACAATTTCGATTTGTTCAAACCCTGATAAGGTTTTTAAAACACCCGTTCCGACTGTTCCCAAACCTATCATGCCGATTTTAATTTTATCCATAAAGCCCTCTTTTTTTGTTTTAAGTACCCATATAAATTAAACCACAAAGTTGCCGTCGAATAAATCCCATTCTCACCGTTCACAATTCATTATTTTTTGTAGTAAAATAATCTTGGGATTATTACAAACACAGAGGGGCATCCGGATTGAAAATACATAACTCATATTCACAAAAAACAGAAGAATTTATCCCGATTGATGGAAACAAGATTAAAATGTACGTCTGCGGGCCAACGGTTTACGATTATGCTCACCTCGGGCATGCCAGATGCTACATTACGTGGGATGTTTTGTACAGATATTTGAAATTTAAAGGCTATGATGTCACTTACTGCCGAAATGTTACCGACGTCGATGACAAAATTTTAAACAAAGCCGAAAAAGAGGGCAAAACTCCCGATGAAATCGCCCAATTTTATTACCGGTTATTTTCAGACAGTATGGAAGCCCTGAATAATTTAAAGCCTGATATTGAACCTTTTGCGACAAAGACTCTGGGTGAAATGATTGCTATAATAAAACAATTGATAGAAAAAGGTTACGCCTACGAAGCAGACGGCGACGTATATTTCAGGGTAAAAAGTTTTGCAAAATACGGTTCGCTTTCCAAACAGCCGCTTGATGCACTTGAGGCGGGTGCAAGAGTTGAAGCATCAGATATAAAAGAAAGCCCTATGGATTTTGCACTCTGGAAGCGTGACGAAAAATTCGGCTACAAAAGCCCATGGGGTACAGGCCGCCCCGGTTGGCACATTGAATGTTCCGCTATGGCTAGAAAATATTTGGGGAAAACCATTGATATACACGCAGGCGGTGCCGATTTGATTTTTCCCCACCATGAAAATGAGATTGCCCAGTCCGAATGTGCAAACGGCTGTCAATTCGTAAAATACTGGATGCACAACGGTTTTGTCACAATAAACAAAGAAAAAATGTCAAAATCCTTAGGAAATTTTTTAACGATTGATGATATGCTAAAAACTTATGACGCAAACACAATAAGATTTTTTATTCTGACAAATCATTACCGCATGCCTGTCGAATTTTCCGACGAAGCTTTAAACTCTGCACAAGCAGGAGTTAAAAGGCTTTACAATGCTATTAACGAAGCAAAAAGAAATGCCGGAATAAACAGAGAATTTGACATCACGCCTGAGCCTGAATACAAAGAATTTATTGAGGCAATGGATGACGATTTAAACACTTCAAAGGCACTTGCGGTGCTTTTTGACTTAGCGACAAAGTTAAACAAAGAAAAAAATGTCAGAAATTTAACATTGATTTGTAAATTGTCTGCTGTTTTGGGATTTAATTTTGATAAAGTAGAAATTTCAGAGGAAGAATTGAAGGAAAAAGTCGATTTCATAGCCAAAAAGCTGGGCTTGGATTTAAAAAACATGGAAGAAATTTTGGTTTTGAGAAAATCCGCACGGGAAGAAAAAAATTGGGATTTGGCTGATAAAATCAGAGTAGCGTTTGATGAAGCGGGGATTACATTAAAGGATAGTAAAGAAGGAACGGCGTGGGAAGTGAAATAAAAAAGGAAAAAGGCAATCCTTACGTCATGCTGAACTTGTTTCGGCATCTCATCGGCGAGCGGCCTTGCGGTCCTGAAACAAGTTTAGGACGACGTATAAATAGAAACATTTTTATTTTTTGCATTTCAATTTTAATAATCTTTTGTAACTGTGTAAAGACTTATGCACTTAATACAACACCCTTAGTGCGGGTTGCAATAAGCAATACAGGATTTAAAACCCTTGTTTATAAAGAAATTTCTATTGCGGCAACAGCTGAATACACAGTTTATGACAAATCAAGTGCCAAACCGATTCTAAAACTTGAGCCGACTGACATATTGAAAATCAAAGAAAAATCGGGAGCTTTTGAACTGAGCGTTGGCAACAAAATTGTAGAAAAACTCAGTGGCACACTTGTTTTGGACTGTCCTTACGGACTTTTGAGCGTGGAAAACCTCAAGAGGAACGGCAAACAAGCACTTTATCATGGAACTTTTGAAGTTACACCCAAAAATGACGCCTCGTTTTATTTAATTAATGTGCTTGACTTGCAAAGTTACCTTAAAGGGGTAGTGCCGAACGAAATGCCCGTGAGGTTTGGTCTTGAAGCATTAAAGGCTCAGTCCGTGGCCGCAAGAAATTATGTTTTAATGCCAAGGACAAGAGCGTTTAAGGAATTTGACGTGGATGATTCTGTCGCAAGTCAGGTTTACTTCGGTGCAGGCACAGAAAGTGAGCTTTCAAACAAAGCGGTAAACGAAACAGAAGGACTTGTTGCACTTTATGACTGGGATTTAATCCTTGCCCAGTACAGTTCGACAGCCGGAGGCTACACGGAAAACTACGAGAATGCCTTTTCTGACCCAAAGACAAGGGATTTCCCCGCAAAATCCAAACCGTATCTGCAGGGACGGCCTGATATTTTCAGCGTTGCTCCTTTAAACAGGGAAGAAGAAGCAAGAATTTTTTATATGTCATATCCCGATTCTTACGATATAAAATCGCCTTATTATCGCTGGCAAAGAGAGTTTAGCCGAACAGAACTGGAACAGGTTTTAGCTAAAACACTTATAGACCAATCAAAAACAGGATTTGTTAAACCTGAATTCAAACAAGGCGACACCTTTGGAGAACTGAAAGAATTGAGAGCAAAACGTCGTGGAGTTTCGGGCAAAATTATGGAGCTTGAAATTGTCACCGACAAAAAGACTTACAGTGTTTACAAGGAACTTGTTATAAGGCGGCTTCTGCAGAAAAATAGCGTTTCGCTTCCAAGTGCAAACGTGGTTTTTGAAAATCTTTATGATACAAATAAAAAATTAAATAAAGTCACCGCATACGGCGGCGGATTCGGACACGGGGTCGGGATGAGCCAGTACGGGGCAGGATTTATGTCAACTTCCTTGCACAAATCTTTTGATAAAATCCTCAAAAGATATTACACCGGAATTACTATTTCGACTGTGCCTGTAATATTGTCTTCAACCGAAGGGCAAAAAATTGCTGCACAGAAATTTTTTGCCCCGTACAAAAAAGCCAATTTAGTTGTTGACAATAAATATAATATCAGAGAATTTAGTGCTAATATTAATGGGCAAGATGTTGCGTTTGAACTTGCAAACGACTTTGTTCCATTTCACAGAATAAGCAAAATAGATATTTCAAGTTACATAAAACAGGGAAAGAATTCGGTGACTTTTTATTTTCCCGAATGTAAAGAGAACAAGGCAATCAGGTTATACATAGAACTGGTGGAAAAAGACGTAGGTAAAGGTTTTGACCAATGATAAAATTCGAGAATGGCAGGTAAAATGACTGTGAATGCAATTTCTGATAACGACAACAAAGGTCCGAGCATACTCAGGGCAGCATGGCTTATTGCCGTTGTTACTATTGTCAGCAAGCTTATAGGCTTTATTAGAGATATAGTTATTGCAAACTACTACGGGGCGTCAACCGTTTCAGACGCCTACTTTTACGCATATCAAATACCCGCACTCGCAATAGTCCTTCTCGGTGGGGTAGGAGGCCCTTTCCACAGTGCTACCGTGGCTGTTTTTTCAAAAATAATTCCTTCGCTTAAGGAAAAGGCAAATGCCGAGATTAATAGGCTTTTCAACACATTTTTAACAGCAAGTTTCATTTTCTTTTTGGTTTTTGCGGTTCTGTGTTTTGTGTTTTCAGATCAGATTATGGGATTTATAATTTCCGGTACAAACCCCGAACTCATATCGCTTGCCGGTATGCATTTAAAAATAATGTCGCCCATATTGATAGTTGGCGGAATTGTCGGAATTTATTACGGTGTTTTGATAAGCTACCGTGAATTTATACTGCCGAATGTTTCTCCTATTTTAATGAGTTTAGTGATTATTTTAATGATTACGCTGGTAAGACATGATAATACAGGAGTTGTGCTTGCCTGGGCGACCACAATAGGTGCTATGTGCCAATTTGTGTACCAGCTTCCCAAAATCAGGCAACTCGGATTCAGGCTCAGGCCAAACTTTGATTTTTTTAACAACATTCAGTTTCATAACATCTGCGAACTGCTTTTCCCTGCAATTTTAAGTTCTACGGTTGGGCAGGTTCACATTTATGTTGATATGTTCTTTGCTTCCGCTCTAAAACCGGGTGCTTGGACGGCAATAGGTTATTCTAACAGAATTTTCCAATTCCCCGTCGGAATTTTGGTAACCGCATTTTTGGTTCCGCTGTTTCCGATTTTTTCAAAACTGGTTGCTGAAGGGAATATGGGGGCTATAAAAAAATATTTTAACAAAGGGGTTGGAGTACTATTATTCGCTGCTTTTCCGATAATTATAGGGATTTTGGTACTAGGTTACGACGGGGTTAAATTGATTTTCGAACGGGGTGCATTTAACGATAATGCCGCATTTATGGTAACTCAGGCACTCTGGTTTTTATCGTTTTCGATTTTGCCTTACGTTTTCAGAGATTCCATCACGAGAGTTTATTATTCATTCAATGATTCTGCAACGCCTTTTGTCGTAGCTTTCAGTTCGATTATTTTGAAATTTTTCCTGAACTGGCTTTTGGTTTCAAAACTTGCAATAGGAAACGGAATCGGAGGGATTACGTTGTCAACTTCGCTTGTAACTCTTTTTAATGCGGTTGTTTTGGGTGTGTTAATAAGCAAAAAAATTAAACTGGATTACAAAACTCTGTTTTTGAACTTTTGGAAAATGACAATCGCATTTTTAGTGACGCTTTTTGTATGCTTTTGCATGGCAATCTGGTTCAACGAAACTTACTCCGCCATGCCAACCAAATTGTTTGAAATTGTAAAAATCTGCTCAATCGGCTTGCTGTGCCTCGTTTTATATATCTATTTAAATTTACTTTACAAAATGGACTACGCACTGGAACTGAAAGAAAGATTTTTGGGTAAAATAAAACAAAAATTTAACTTATAAACAATCTAACACGTCATGCTGAACTTGTTTCAGATTTGCTATGCCTTTCGTTTTAATTACCTATCTACACGTCATGCTGAACTTGTTTCAGCATCGCACAGGCGTACGCAATTTATGATAAAATAAATAATTATGAAAACAGATTCTTATGTTTACATATTAACCAACCGGTACGATACCGCCTTTTATATTGGCGTAACTTCTGACTTGGTCAAAAGAATTTAATCCTACATTTGAAGATTTGTATGATAAAATAATTTAGTAAAATAACGAGAAATGTCGTTCGCTTATGCGATCCTGAAACAAGTTCAGGATGACGTAGGGAATAGAGAAAATGTATTTAAATAATGATTTAAAAAATAAAATAAAAGAAATTTTAGACAAGGGCGGGGTCATTGCATTTGTCACGGACACCGTTTGGGGCTTGGGCTGTTTTCCTAATTCAGAAAAGGCCGTTAAAAAGATTTATGAAATAAAAAAACGTGAGGCCAAAAAACCTTTGATTTTAATGTCAAACGAAGTTGAAAACCTTTTACCCTACGTGAAACCTATTAATGAAAAAGTCAAAGAATTAATTAAAAAACATTTCCCCGGAGCTTTGACACTTGTTCTTGAAAAATCCGAAAAAACACCTGATTTTATGACCTCCGGCTTTAATACCGTAGGGATAAGAGTGCCTGACAACGCTGTTTTTAAAGAAATCTGTGAAGCTGCGGCAGGACATGTGCTTGCAACCACAAGTGCAAATTTGTCGCACGAACCATCCGCAAAAACTTACGAACAGGCTGTAAAAAATATGGGTGACAAATGCGGTTTAATTATTGAAGACTTCGGGTGCGAAGCAAAAGGGCTTGAATCGACTGTTGTTTTGATTTTAGGTGATGAAATTAAAATTCTTAGACAAGGAGCAATAAAGCTGAACTAATCTCTAATTTAATTTAAATTGTAACTATTTGTTTACAAACTAGCAAAATAAGTTATTCAGGGGATTTATACATATGTACAGTCGTTTAGAATTATCAAGGGCTGTATAATTCAATTAACTCACGAGATAGAACAAGAAAAGAGTAAAAAAGTGGTAGATAATCGTTCAGCAGGTTTTTTTGGTATCGGCGGTGCTTTTAATTTTAAAAGCGGCGACATTTCGGGTACTGCTGCGAAAAATCAGGACGATAAAATGGGGCCGGGAACTGAATATGGGGCTATTCCTGACAAAGAAGAGGAACAAAACCAAAATAATGAGCCTTTTATTGACAGAAGTGCCCAACTTCGTGCTACTTTGAATTCTCTTGCAATGATGAATGTTGCAAATGTTTTGAATGAACGAAAACGTGCGGAATTTTTGGATAGAGAACTGAAATCCAAAAAAGATGGCGACAAGGAAAAAGAAGAATTGGATGAAGAATTTTTGAACGATTTTGACGATGAAAATTCCGAAGACGACGGGGAATACTATTGAGCATTAGGAAAAAGTCCGATTTTCACAAAAATCGAGACTTTCCTGTAAACTCATTAATTTAATAATTCTTAATTAGCTGTTGCTTTTCTATTGTTTTTAAAATAGAATAGATTCTGTTACACTGAAATATAGATATAAAAAGGATAAAAAAATGAACCCTGTCATTAATGAATTAGAAAAACAATATTTGGATAAAGAACTTCCTGACCTGAATCCCGGCGATACGGTAAAGGTTTTCGTCAGAATTGTGGAAGGAAACAAGGAAAGAACTCAGGCATTTGAAGGAACTATTATCAAAAAACGCGGAAGCGGTGTCAACAAAACTATTACAGTCAGAAAAATATTCCAGGGAGTAGGCGTTGAAAGAGTTTTTGCCATTTACTCACCAAGAGTTGAAAAAATTGCAATTCTTAAACGAGGTGACGTAAGACGTGCAAAATTATACTATTTAAGAGAACTTTCAGGTAAAGCCACTCGTATTAAGGAAAAAATCGGGGGCAAATATAATTAGATTTGGACGTTTTTGCGTTCTTATTTAGGGAGTGAAAAAGTGCTGGTAATAGAAAAATCCATTACAAATAATGAGTTGAAAACTATTGCAAAAGTCACTTTTGGAGACATGATTAAGGCTGTTGTCGACTCGGAAAAAGAAGTTATAGCAATTGATGCTGAGCTTCACTCTGATTTGGAAGCATTTTTGTTAAAAACCGGCTCAAAGCAAAAAAATCTCTGGGGAGTTAATCTTTATCCAGAAATAGAAGGTAACGATTTTTTGGAATTTGATTCAATGATTAATATCAGACCCTCTCAAAACAATAGAAGCCGTGGCGTTGATAATGACGAAATACGCCGGAAAATTACTCAAATTGTTAATAAAAGGATAAAGCGATGACTTACCAGCACAAAGAAATGGCAGCGGGACGTTGGGAAAACATGCCCTTTTGTGAGCAGATGGCAAATGTTGGGAGCGAGGTCGAAAGAGCCTTAAATTGGCGTGATAAGGATAATTTATTGTACAGCCAAAAGGCTCTGGATAGAGCATTAGAACTTTTGGATCTAACAATAGACTGCGTTGAAAAAAAATCATACTTAAAAGAATTAACAAGAATTCGCGAAGCTCTGCTGGATTTTTTTGTAGGTGAAAATTTTTATAAGTGGAATAAAGAATCCATCAAAAAATTCTTTTACTATTTTGGATTAAATGCAAGAAGAGAACAATCAAAATGAGTGAAAATAATGCTGATAAAAATCCGCAAATTATTCATGGGCATATTCACTGGTATCCCGGCCACATTGCGAAAGCTGAAAAAAAACTTAAAGAGCAGATTAATCTTGTTGATGTTGTGATTGAGGTTCTTGATGCGAGAATTCCATTGAGCAGCTGTTATACAAATATTAAATCCCTGCTGGGCGAAAAACCCCGCCTGATTTTGCTTAACAAGGCAGATTTGACCGAAGAACACGAACTTAAAAATTGGATAAAAATCATTGAAAAGCTTTCAGGCTGTCCTGTTTTGACCAGCGATGCCAAAAATTCTAAAAATTTGGATAAAATTGTAAGCAAAGCAGTCGAACTTAGCGAGCCTCGGATTCAAAAGTTAATGCAAAAGGGGCTTTTACACCGTGCGGCACGTGTTATGGTCGTCGGAATGCCGAATGTCGGCAAGTCCAGCATCATTAATAAATTAACAAAAACTTCCAAAACGAAAGTCGGAGCCAAGGCAGGAGTTACCCGTCAGCAGCAGTGGGTAAAAATTAACCCTAAACTCGATTTGCTCGACACGCCCGGAATTATTCCAATGAAACAGGAAGATCAGCAAAGAGCAAGAAAACTTGCGTTTGTGAATTCCGTTTCTGAAAACGCCTACGAAAGCGAAGCGGTTGCAAAAGAATTGTTGAAAATTTTGGAAGGCAAATACGGCATGAAAGTTAGAGCTTATTACTCTTTAAACGGGAACGACGAGTTGACGGTGGAAAATATCTCAAAAGCGAGAAACTGGATTGTAAAAGGTGCTTTGCCCGATATTGAACGCACCTCACAATTTGTACTGTGCGATTTTCGCACAGGTAAAATGGGGAAATTTATTTTGGACGAAGTGACCGAGTAGGTTGGGCTTTTGTTTGACCCCCTCCCCCCCCCCTGAAGGGCGAGGGTTTGGGGTGGGGGGTTAAAATTTGCCCAACAACATAAGGCTAATATGACTAAATCAAATAATTTATTCGAATTTGAAAGAAATTTTTCTGCTTGTTCCACCCTTGAGGGGGAACCGACATTGTGTAAAAATTTCGAAGGGGAGAGAAAAACAATAGTAATCGGCACAGACGAAGCAGGCCGGGGTCCCGGTGCGGGCGGCGTTTTTGCAAGTGCGGTTTATTTTCCTGACCCAAATAAGGAACTGATAAAAAAACTTGCCTTCCTTAATGATTCTAAAAAGCTTTCAAAGAAAAAGAGAGAAGAACTGTATGAAATAATCATTGAAAACGCAATCCATTCGACCGTTTGCGTAGAAGTTGAAGAAATAGAAAAAATAAATATCTTGAATGCATCTTTAAAGGCAATGAAATTGGCTGTTGAAAATGTCATAAACGAGATGCAAAGCTGCATAGATGCAAAGACGCAAAGCGACGCAACTCTTGTTGAGAAAAGAAACTTAGAGATGTGTCATTGCGAGGAGCGAGGCACGAGCGACGCGGCAATCCAAAAAAAATCTTCTCACCTCTCACCTCTCACTTCTCACATTTTGGTCCTTGTTGATGGAAACAAGTTAATTAAAAACTTCCCCTCGCCCCTTGGGGGAGAGGGCAGGGTGAGGGTTAATATAACTCAAAAGTTTATAATCAAGGGCGACTCAAAGTCCGCAAGCATTGCGGCGGCAAGTATTTTGGCAAAAGTTTCACGTGACAGATATATGAAGGAACTTGGCAAAAAATTTCCGCAGTACAACTGGGGGCAAAACGCAGGATATTTGACGGCAGAACATTTAGATGCTATTGATAAATATGGACTAACACCAATTCACAGGAAAAGTTTTTTGAGGAAACACAACGCAAAGCAACTAAGCCTTTTGAATTGATGGTCCAAAGCCCATCCTACTTCTATTTATACTTTTTAGATAATATATCGAGCCATCCATTCAGTGCATCAAATGGCGTAAGGCTTGAAGTTTCTTTACCTTTTACAGAGGGCATAAGGTCCTCTAATAGTTCAACATGCGACTTAGTCTCCCCTTTTGTTATTTGAACTTCAAGAGGTATATCATTTCCTTCTATCCAGGTATAAATCCAATCACAATTTACACCTTGAGCTTTTTTAAACAAAAAATCTTTTTGTTCTTTTAAAATAATATTGCTCGTATCATATATTCTCAAAACAGCATTGAAAGTTGGCTGCTTTATATTTTTATTTTGACCTTTGTTTAAAGATACGGAATTATACTTAGCTTGTGGAATTGATAACATATGTTTCCTTCATTTTCTAATATATTTAATATAAACCTTCTAAAGAGATTTTGTGCTAGCTCTGAAAATTTATTTACATAAATTCACATTGAAGAATAAGAATATTCTTGATAGAATTAATTTAGCGAGGAAAAATGCAGTACAATTCAATTAACTATGTGCCAAAAATAGAACCTGACAGTCTGGAAGTGCTTTCTTTGATTTACACGCCGGGCGTCGGGCATGCGTGTATGAAAATTAAGGAACAGGCGGGGCTTTCTTACGTTTATACCAACCGTGAAAATTCCGTTGCGGTTTTGTCCTTTGATTACGAAAAATCTCTCAAGCGGGCGATATTCCTAAAAAGTACGCTTAATATTGACGCATATCCGTTTGAAGCCAATATACCCTCCCCCCTTGAGGGTGAGCGAAGCTCTGGTGGGGAGCTTCAAGGTGTAATCAAACTAGTAGTTGAAAATATTTCCCCAAATTTTTGCGGAATTGACTTGACGCTGATTACAGATGAAGTAAAAAATATTGAGTTTGATGTCGAAATTCCTGTTTTGAAAAGCACTTGTGCCGGAAATACCCCCCACCCCAACCCTCCCCCTCAAGGGGGGAGGGAGCAAACCGCGGCCGTTGAACCTATTCCAAAATCGGGTGTCGACATAATGGATTTTTTCAAACCATTTTCAAAAAATATTTTTCAATTTGATATAAATCAGCTTGAGGGTGATTTTAAAGAGCAGGCACTTTATTTAAGAGAAAAGGCAGGCGGAGTGATTGAAAGCCAATTAAGCGAAGAACCTTTCGTTTACCCTCCTGTTGCGATAATTTCTGACGGCTCGGCCGTGCTGGGGTTTGGAAATATCGGTCCGGAAGCCGGTCTTCCCGTGATGGAAGGGAAGGCAGTAATTTTCAAATCACTCGGTGGCGTAAACGCAATACCGCTTTGTCTTAAAACCCAAAAATCCGGGGAAATAATAAAAATTGTGCAGGCTTTAAAAAATTCTTTCTCAGGCATAAATCTTGAGGATATTTCTGCACCAAGATGTTTTGACATTGAAAAGGAATTGATTAAAACCCTTGATATTCCCGTATTTCATGATGACCAGCATGGAACTGCGATTGTTGTTTTGGCAGCACTTTTGAACTCACTTACTCTTGCAAAGAAAAAGATTGCCAAAGTAAAAATAGTTTTTTCAGGTGCAGGAGCGGCAGCACAGGCGGTTTCCAAATTACTTATGAAAGCAGGGGCGAAAGATATAATCCATGTTAATAAAAACGGAATAGTTAACGAAAACTCCGCTCAGGGAGATAATTATCTTAAAGAGTTAGCCAAAGTGACCAATAAAGAGGGTTTGGAAGGAAAACTGGAGGATGCACTTAAAGGAGCTGATGTTTTTATCGGGCTTTCGGCAGGTGGAGTTTTGAAGTCGGAATTTATCAAACAAATGGCCGAAAGCCCGATAATCTTTGCTCTGGCAAACCCGACTCCTGAAATCATGCCAAATGAAGCAAAGGCGGCAGGGGCATTTATTGTAGCAACCGGTCGGAGTGATTTTGATAACCAGATTAACAATTCACTCGTTTTTCCCGGACTATTCAGAGGGGTTTTGGATAACGGGATTAAAAAAATCACGGACGAAATCAAACTCGGATGTGCAATCGCACTTGCCTCGCTTATAAAAGACGAGGATTTAAGCCCGACAAACATCTTGCCGAATGCACTTGACCCGAGAGTTGTTTTGGCGGTTGCAAGCCGATTGGCTGAGTTTACCTGAACTTTTTCATCGCATTCATCACTTGAGCCATGTTTGGTTTCCCCTTGCCGCCTTTGAGATTGTCGGTCATGCCGGACATTCCTTTCATCATGGTACGCATTTGCTCAAATTGTTTGATAAAAATATTTATATCATGCAGAGAAATACCGCTGCCTTCGGCAATCCGTTTTTTGCGGCCGGAATTAATCAATTGCGGGTTTGCCCTTTCTTCAGGCGTCATACTGGAAATAAAAACTTCAATTCTCTTAAACTGTTTTTCGCCCTGATGGGAAATCAAATCCTTATCTTCCCTTTTTAAATTAGGAATCGGGAGCATTCCAAGGATTTGGTCGATTGAGCCGAACATTTTCATCTGTTTTTGCATTTTTAAAAAATCGTCAAAAGAAAATTCGGCTTTTCGCATTTTCTTTTCAAGTTCAAGTGCTTCTTTCTCGTCAAAAACTTCCTGAGCTCTTTCAACGAGCGAAACAATATCGCCCATTCCTAAAATTCTTGTCGCCATCCGCTCAGGGTAGAAATCTTCCAATGCGTTCAGTTTTTCACCGGTACCTGTTAATTTAATCGGTTTTTTTGTGCAATGAACCACGCTTAAGGCCGACCCGCCGCGTGAATCACCGTCCAGTTTGGTTAAAACAAGTCCCGTAAGGCTGAGCTGTGCGTCAAAGTTTTCTGCGACATTCACGGCCTCCTGACCGGTCATTGCATCAATTACGAGAAGCTTTTCCTGTGGAGCGAAAATTCTGTCGATGAGCAAAAGTTCGGCCATCATGTCGGTATCAATTTGCAAACGCCCTGCCGTGTCAAGGATTAAGGTGTTAAATCCGTTTTCTTTTGCGTAAGATATTGCATTTTGAACAATTTTTTGAACATCTTTGGAATTTTCGTCTGAAAAGACTTCGACGCCGATTTGCTGTCCCAAAGCCTGTAATTGCTTTATAGCAGCAGGACGGTAAATATCACATGCTACTAAAAGCGGGTTTCTGCCTTCTTTTTTTAGTTTCACGGCAAGTTTTGCCGATGATGTGGTTTTCCCTGACCCCTGAAGTCCCAGCATCATAATAATATTAGGATGTCCGTCAAGATTGAGCGGAGAAAGCTCACGCCCCAAAAGTTCCACGAGTTCATCGTGGACAATTTTGACAAGCTGTTGAGAAGGATTGACGCCCTTTAACACCTCTTCGCCTTCGGCTTTGTCCTTAATGTTTGAGATAAATGCTTTTACCACACGCAAATTAACATCCGCCTCCAAAAGTGCACGGCGGATTTCCCTCAGGGCTTCTTGCATATTGTCTTCGGTCAAAGCACCGCTTGAAGACGTTTTTCTGATTATATCCTGTAATCTGTCTGATAAAGAGTCGAACATATTTTAATTTTACTATAAAAAAAGTCGTATTATAATAGTCTTATGTTCAGGTTAGAAAAATTTATGGGAAGAAGAGTTTTGAAATCATCTCTATTGGATGATTTCGGCGTTGCTGCGTTTTTTACAACGAGAGATTTGCCGCTGAAATCAGGCGAAAGAGAAGATTTGATTGAAGAAGTCGAAAACAACAAACGCCTTGTTTGCGAAGGACTTGGTATCCCTGCAGAAAACCTCATAATTCCTGTTCAAACTCACAGCGACAATGTAAGATGTATAGGGGCAAAGACGCATAGAAGCGTAGAAAATTTAAACATTTCAGCCTTTCAGCCTTTCAGCCCTTCAACCCTGGAAAACAACGACGCACTTATAACTGACCGGCCACAAATTGCACTGGCACTAAATTTTGCCGATTGCGTTCCGATTATTTTTTACGACCCGATTAAAAAAGCTGCCGCAGCGGCTCATGCCGGCTGGCGTGGAACAGCGGCAAAAATCGGCCCAAAAACAGTCAAAAAAATGGCTGAAAATTTTGGTTCAAAACCTGAAGACATAATTGCACTTATCGGCCCGGCAATCGGAAAATGCTGTTTTGAAGTGGGAGAAGATGTTAAAGAAAAACTGCTCGTCTCTGCGTCACTGCGAGGCTTAAAATGTAAAAATCAGCCAAAGTCGTCCACCGAAGCAGTCTGTCCAAAAGACAATGCCGGCAAGATTGCTTCGGTGGGTATTTCAAGCCCAGCCGATAATCAATGCCTCGCAATGACGGTTTGTGATAACAATAATATTGATTTAAAACAGATTAACAAACTTCAACTATTAGCCATTGGGGTAAGAAAAATAGATTTATGCGAGTATTGCACTTCTTGCAGAACTGATTTATTCTTTTCTTATAGAAAAGAAAACGGCAATACCGCCAGACATTCGGCAGTTATAATGATAAGAAATGAGAGATAAAATGACAACAATAGTAGAAAAACTACAAACAATAAGCGACGTAATGGGCGATTTAATAAATTTTGTTCAGACGAACAAAGAACTTGAGCCTGACTTCAAGGAATATTTGAGTACTATAGGCCTTAAAAAAGTTATGCCTTCGCAGGTTCAAGCAATCTGCCTGCCCTACATTTTTGAGAGAAATATAGATTCAAAAAATATTATAGAAATCTTTCTGGAAAAAGCCAAAAAGACGACAAAATATGCAAGAGCCATTCTCAAGGGGCTTACAAGCTCGGTTTCTTCAATATTTGAGGTTAAAAAAATCCTCAAAAACGGGTTTGAACTGTATAATTTGGTTAATGAAAAAACCTACAGCGTAATTTCTCTGGTAAAAATGACGCACTTTAGAGGCGTTGGCATCGGGCAGTACGTTATTGCAAGAATTTTTGAGTTTGAAGAGGAATATTATCTGCTTGAAATATCGAACGTTTTGGCCGCCAACAGAAAAGACGAGGCGATGCGTTATGCTATCGCAAAAATAATTCAATCCCCCGAGCTTGTTTACAAAGATAACAGCGAGAAACAAAAAGAAATTGAAAAACAGGTTAAAAAATTGCACAAAAAATTTCTGGAGTGCTTTGGAAAAGATGAAGTTATAACCACAAACAAGCTGGCAGACGACGTTATTGGGATATTTAACGATTTTTCCGAAAAAAACGAAAAAGTCGTCCAAGAAGTAATAGACAAAAAAATTCAGGCCCTTGATGAATATAAATTTTTCGCCGTAGAGGAGTTTAATAATTCCTACGAAAACTTTTTGGAGAATTCCCTTGGCGGGTTTTCCGCACACAAAGAAACCTACGATGTGGGAATAATTTTTGACGAAGAACTCGGGCTTTGTGCTGTGCCTTTTTACAAAACCTTTTGTAAATTATTTGAGGAGAAAGATTATAAAAAAATCGAAAATTACGATAAATGTTTAGAGCATTTCTTGCTTACAGACGGGATTTCTGCGAATTTGCTCAAAAGAGTCGAGGCAAAATCCCCCAATTTTATGAAAGTGATAAACAAAATTTATTCAACAGACATGACCTTTGATGAACTGCTTGAAAAGTACAAACCGCAGTACTTGAAGGAGAAAATCTTTTCCTCAACAACTGTACTGTATGAATCAAAAACTTTTGCAAAAACTCTCGGCTACATTGAGGAAGAGGAGAAGGATAAATGCAAACCTAAATTTGATGCGGCAAATATCGGCAGAAACGAACTCTGCCCATGCGGCAGCGGTAAAAAATATAAAAGATGCTGTATGACAGCGTTTGCGTAAGAGGATGCGGAAAAGTTTATCGTGTTATAATAGAATCGAAAAGGTGAAGCATTGGCTGAAGAAAATAACAAATTAAAACTTTCATTAGCACATTTATATCCGGAATTGCTCAATATTTACGGAGATTTTGGCAATGTTTTGACAATAAAAAACCGCTGCGAATGGCGGAATATTGAGGTCGAAATTACTCAAATAAATATCGGTGACAAAATTGACCCCGAAAAATTCGATTTTTATTTTATCGGGGGCGGTCAAGATAAGCAGCAGATTGAAGTTGCAAGGGAATTACAGCTGCAAAAAGATAATCTGCATGCTTCAATGAATTCAGGTGCGGTTTTTCTGGGAATTTGCGGAGGATATCAGCTTTTCGGTAATTATTACCAGCCTCATAACGGTGCAAGATTAATGGGGATAGGGCTTTTGGACGCTTATACTCTGGCAGGCGAAAGAAGGTTTATAGGAAACGTTACCGCAAAAACAGATTTCACCATGCCCAGAACCCTTGTCGGGTTTGAAAATCACAGCGGATTGACGTATATAAAAGGCGAGACCAAGCCGCTTGCAACGGTGGAAATCGGTGCCGGCAACAATGGAGAAGACAAAACAGAAGGTGCAAGGTTTAAGAATGTTTTCGGGACTTATCTGCACGGTTCGTTTTTACCGAAAAACCCCCATTTCGCAGACTTTTTAATAAAACTTGCACTTGAAAAACGTTATAAAGACAACATTGAACTCCCAAAATTAAATGATGAACTTGAACTTCAGGCACACATGGCTTTGATTAACAAACAGTATTGAGCTTGCGGAAAAATTAAAAATTTTTCTCGCAATCTCCACTGTCCGGCTTTCATCCTTACCGCCGGCTGTCTTGAAAGCTCGCATTAAACGGGTCTGCAACGCCGCCGCCTACGCGTCGCCGTTTCGCCCTCTGCTCGCTTTCGCTGTCCCGCAGCCGGTAAGGATTTAGCACTTCCTAGGTCGGATTTGAAAAAGTTCTAAAAATTGTCATTTTTAGACTTTTTCCGCATCCTCATTAGTTTTCATGATAAAATTATTCCTATGAGCAAGAAAAAGATTTTCGCATTATTTATAAGCCTGGCGTTTTTGGGGCTGATTTTTTACAAAATCGATTGGATGAAATTACTCCAAACTTTTGAGATGTTTGATTTAAAAAAACTGTGGATGATTGTCCCTATCTATATTTCAACGCTTTATTTGCGTGGAATTCGTTGGAAATCTCTGCTTTTGGACAACCCTAAATACAGTGCTTACCATTTGGGTGCGGTTTTCACGGTCGGAAGCATGCTCAATATATTTCTGCCCGCAAGAGCCGGCGACGTTTACAGAGCGTACTATCTCGGGGAAAATAAGCAAGAAAAAAAAATGAAGCTTTTTGGCTCGATTATTCTGGAGAGGACGCTGGATGGAATTTGCGTATTTTTAATCCTGCTTTTTGCAATTCTCGCCTACTCAAAACAGCAATGGATAATGAATTTGGCGTACCTGATAGGAATTTTATTTGTAGGAAGTTTTATAATTTTTTACCTGATTTTTAAATTTAATAAAGTTGATTTTATTTTTGAAAAATTAATTAAATTCAGCTCAAAGCTGCCTGACTTTTTTTCAAAACCGCTTATAAAAATACTTGAAAGTGCAAATGTCCACACAAACTCATTTATAGAGGGTTTTGAGGTCCTAAACAGCTTAAAATACAGCACTCAGGCTTTTATAATGAGTATAATAATCTGGCTAATCGAGTGTTATGTGGTGTTTTTAATCATAAACAGCTTCCACATCAATCTCGGATTTTCGGCGGCACTTTTTGTAATCAGCCTAATCTCGTTTTCCACGATGATACCATCAACTTCGGTGTTTTTGGGGCCTTATCAGTACGCATATATTTTGGCTCTGGGGATTTATAATGTCGATAAATCGACCGCACTTGCAATATCAACGGTGCATCAAGGAATCTTGATGATAATACTGTCGATAATCGGCGGGTATTATTTGCTAAAGTTTAATTTTTCAATAAAAAATAAGACAGAAAAAAACATTATTGACGAGACTATACTGCAGTCGTAACTTTAATCTTGCCATTGCCTTCCAGAATGATTTCTGTTTCCACGCCGTCGTTGGATATGACAAGTTTTGACTTATGAACCGTTTTATTATTTTCGTCTACAACATTGAATTCACTGACTTCTTTTATAACCATTGCCATAGTTTTGCCTTTCTTTTGCTGTTCTATCTATATTTAAGGAGTGTCTATACATATGATAACGCATTTTTAGGAAATTTCAACCCCTTTTTTCATATATGTTGTAAAACATGAACAAGAAAAAAATTGCTAAGGGTTGAAAAAAATGTTTACATAATTTACAATGAGTTTGTTAAAAAAAGGAGGAGCTATGAACAACGAAGAAAAGAAAGAGAAAATGGAATTTTTGCAGCGGTTTTTTGCAAAAAGCTTTTTGGTAAGCTTTGTAATTTTGCTTATTGCAAGTTTGCTTTGCATACTTATGCATGACGCCCAGATGGCCATGGTCAACAAATACTTCCCGATAGAAGCTGAAGACTTCAACTATCTTGTAATGCTTACTATGGGAATTTGGAAAATCTTAATTATCCAGTTTACACTGGTTCCGGCTCTTGTAATCTGGTGCATGAGACATTGCTGCAAATGTAATTGCGGGAAATAGGCTGACTACCAGAATGCTCTTGGCATGAAGCGTTTGTAAATCCAGACGTCTACATTGTCGTAGGTAAAATCAAAATCCGCCATAAGTTTTTCATCAACGCCGATTGCTCTAATCGGTATGTTGAGCTTTTTTGCTGCTTTTTTAACAATTTCATAACCTCTGATTATATCTTCTTTGGTGGTTTCGTCGCCGAAATGAGTGTTCGAGATAATCCCTGAAAACTTTTTCCATACCCGCTTTTCAAGTCCCTGACTGAATTCAAAGTATTCAAGTATATTTTCGACAGAGGATGTTTCATATTTGGAGGCATTTATTACAAGATAAATTTTTAAATCTTTTTCATTTTCAATGTTATTGATAATATCAAGAATATCAAGCCCTGATGCCCCGTACCCGACGTCAATAACAATATCGCCTTTAGCACTAAGACAATTCATCTGCAGGGGTGTAACGTAGCTTCCTGCCTCTCCAAGCCCGAAATAATCAAGCTGGGTTATGACATTAATCCCGTTTTTCTCAAGTTCGCCGGCGAGCGGCCTTAGAGTATAAGCCGGTTCCACGGTATCTAAATCGACAAGCGTAATTTTTTTATGCTGAAGAGCAAACTGCCTCGCCCTGTTGATTGCTGTTTCTGATTTTCCGCTGGCGTATGCCCCTGCGTATACTTCGACTGTTCTTGACATGACCTCTCCCTGCAAATTCTATTCAATCATAGCAAAAAAATAACATTTTTAACATAGTTATTCCCATTTTACTATGTTTTTGGTAGAATTAATTAGCGATGTAGGGTGGGATTGCTATCCCGCCAATAAGACATAGAAAGAAAACAATGATTAAAACAAAGTACAAAACAAGCAATTGCGGGGTATTAAACCTCAATAACTTAAACGAAGAATTTACGCTTTCGGGCTGGGCATCCTGCATCAGAGATTTGGGCGGAATTATTTTTGTGGAATTAAGAGACAGAAGCGGCTTTTTTCAATTGGTTTCAGATCCGCAGGTTAACCCGCAGGTTCACAAAACTTTTGAAAAATTAAAAACAGAATTTGTTGTTACGGTCAGGGGCAAAATCACCCGACGTCCCGAAGAAACTTACAACGAAAAACACGCCACCGGTCAGGTCGAAATGTATCCCGAGTTTATTGAAATCCTTTCCGAGGCTAAGGTTTTACCATTCGCACTTGAAGATGATAATGTATCGGAAGATATAAGGTTAAAATACCGTTATCTTGATATAAGACGCGAAAAGACTTTGAACAACCTGATTTTGCGTCATAAAATTGTTACCGCTGCGAGAAATTACTTGAACAAACAGGACTTTTTAGAGGTGGAAACACCGATTTTAATCAATACGACACCTGAAGGGGCAAGAGATTATTTGGTTCCTTCAAGGGTTCAGGAGGGCAAATTTTATGCACTTCCGCAGTCACCTCAAATTTTCAAACAACTGCTGATGGTGGGAGGAATCGAAAAATACTACCAAATCGCAAAATGCTTTAGGGATGAGGATTTGAGAGCTGACAGGCAGCCTGAATTCACTCAAATCGATCTGGAAATGTCTTTTGTCGAACAGCAGGATGTAATCGAGCTTGTCGAAGGGCTTTTGGTTGATACTTTTAAGGAAGCAGGTGTTGAGATTAAGCCTCCGTTTATCCAAATGACTTACAAAGAGGCAATGGAGCGTTTTGGCTCGGACAAGCCCGACACACGTTTTGGACTGGAACTTTTTGACGTAACCGACATTATGCAAGCCTCGACTTTTGAGGCGTTCAAAGGCGTAATCGCCAACGGCGGGACAGTTAGAGCGATTAAAATTCCCGGAATTGCAAATTACTCAAGAAAAGATATGGACGACGTAAGAAATTTAGCGATTTCTTTCGGTGCAAAAGGGCTTGCGTGGGTGACTTATATGGAAACAGGCGAAGTAAAATCACCTGTATTCAAGTTCTTAACGGAAGAGCAGATTGCCGAATTGCAGACACGCTCAGGTGCCGTCAAAGGCGATATCGTTTTCTTTGTGGCAGACAAACCGAACGTAGTTTTTGATGTTCTGGGAAGATTTAGGTTACATTTTGGTAAAAAGCTTGAAATGATTGACGAGAGTAGGCACAATTTACTCTGGATTGTTGATTTTCCTATGTTTGAATACTCTGAAGAAGAGCAAAGATATATGGCGAAACACCATCCGTTCACGTCACCTAATTTGGAAGATATTGACAAAATGGAAACAGACCCTGCAAACTGCCGTTCAATCGCCTATGATATAATTTACAACGGGGCAGAGCTGGGTGGCGGAAGCGTCAGAATTCACTCAAGCGAAGTACAGGAACGTGTATTTAAGGCGTTAGGATTTTCACAGGAGGAAGTCCAAAAGAAATTCGGATTTATGGTAAATGCTTTCAAATACGGAACACCTCCTCATGCCGGTCTGGCAATCGGCTTGGACAGGCTTGTGGCACTTCTGGCAAGAACAGAGTCCATTCGTGACGTGATTGCGTTCCCTAAAAATTCAAGTGCCAAGTGTCTTATGACAGACGCACCCGCGGAAGCTTCCTTGCTTCAGATGAGAGAATTGCACCTGAAAAGCACTGTGACAAAACGTTGATTGGGGGTAAATGGGAAAGGGAAACAGGAAAAGGTGGAAACGGTGAGACGTGAGAGGTGAGACGTGAGAAGAGAAACGGGAAACGGGAAAGGAAATTGGGAATTGGGAATTGGGAATTGGTAATTGAACCGTTCGACCATTCAACCATTCAACCATTCAGCCTTTAAGCCTTTCGACTTATCAACTCCCTTAATCACTTCGTAAAAAGCCTTTCAACTGTTCAACCTTTCAACCAAGATTATGCAAGTATTCAATGAAATAAATAAAAATAAAGGATTTTCTTTGGCGTTTGGATTTTTCGACGGGGTACATATCGGACATCAAGCGGTAATTAAGAGTGCTGTGAATTACGCAAAAAAAAATGGCTGTAAATCAGCTATAATAACATTTCAAGACCATCCTTGCTGTTTTTTCTACCACGTTAAGCCAAAATACCTTATAAGAAAGCACGACAAAATTAAATTTTTTGAAGATTTGGGCGTGGATTACCTCTATTTTCTTAAGTTTGACGAATATTTGGCGATGATGGACGCTTCCGAATATTTAAAAGACGTTATCATAAAAAACTTTGCCCCGTCGGCTATTTCAACGGGGTTTAACTATTTTTTCGGAGCAAAAAAATCAGGAGATGTTAATTATCTAAAAAAGATGCAGGAAGAATTAAATTACAAATATTTTGAAACTCCGCCTGTTCTCTACGATTCTGAGATTGTGAGCAGTACAAGAATTCGTGAGGATTTAACTTTGGGCAACGTGGAACTTGTAAATTCCATGCTGGGGTATGAATATTTTTTGGAAGAAACCGTTATTGAAGGCGAAAAACTCGGCGGTGAATTGGGATTCAAAACAGCTAACCTCGTTTACCCTGACAATCTTGTTGAAATCGGCCGCGGAGTTTACAAAGTCAGAGCAGAATATAACGGTAAAAGTTTTGATGCAATAGCCAATTACGGAATTCGCCCGACCATCGGGAATAAAGAAACTCCGATTTTGGAAGTTCATATTCTAAATTTCGACAAAAATATTTACGGTGAAAAAATCAAAGTCACATTCCTAAAAAAAATCAGAGATGAGAAGAAATTCCATTCGCTTGACGAATTAAAAGAACAAATAAGACAAGATATTAGCTCAACAAAGTAGGTGGGCCGTCAAGCCCAAACAATATAGGGTAAAAAAATGAAAGTCGTCATACTCGGTTCAGGTCAAATGTTAACAAATTTAATCGCAGGGTGCATGGATGCAGGCTGCAACATTGTTGGCGTTTTCAGGTATGAGAGGGTCAGATACCCACTAATAGACAGGCTTATTATTGATATCCTTAACCCGAGTAAAGAATACAACTACATAAAAGGCCACAAGTTATATGAAATCAAGGCACGGAGTGCAAATTCGGCAGAATTTAAAAAGGAAATCCTAAGGTTGAATGCCGATTTGATTTTGGTCGGAACCTGGGGAGAAAAAATTAAAAAAAGCATAATAGATTTGCCAAAATTTGCCACAATAAACGTTCATCCTGCACTTTTGCCCAAATATCGCGGGCCAAACCCTTATCTGCAATCAATAAAACATCTGGAAAAAGAATCCGGCGTTACATTTCATCTTATGGATGAAAATTTCGACACAGGTGCAATTTTGCTCCAAAAAATCGTTAAAATCGAACCGGCCGATACAGGAAAAGAATTACGTGATAAAACGGCAACCGCCGCCAGAGAAGGTGTTTGCGAGCTTATTAACAACCTTGATACAGAAATTATAATTCCAATCCCTCAAGATGAAAAACATTCAAGTTATTTCCCTCAAATAACAGAAAACGACGTTATGCTTGATTTTTCCAAGTCGGCAGAGGAAGTTTCAGCTCATATCAGGGGGTTTCACCCATGGTATAAATGTTATTTTGCCTATAATAAGCAGTTTTTCACCCCAAATCCTTATGAATTGGAAATAATATCGAAATCTTCTCATGTCTCGCATCTCACCTCTCACTCAGCCATTGTCGCAAAATCTGCAAAAGACAATTCAATAACCGTCTTATGTGGGGACGGGAAGCTTTTAAAAATGAATGACGTAAGATTATACGGGTTCTTAAACCGATTTTTCACCAAATTTTACATAAGGCACATAGTAAAAAACTCAAGCAAGGTCTGTTAAATCAGGAATATTCGCCTTTGCTTTAATTTCTTTTACTTTATTTGCCATCTTAATTTTTTTATTTTCCAATTCTCTTTGTTTTCTGTAGCCGTAAACAACATAAATAAGCAGTCCTATCAGCAGCCAGAGCGGGAAAAGAAGCGAAGATGTTTTAAGCCTTCCCATTGAATAAATCATAAGTCCGCTGCAGGTCAATATTCCCAATATCGGGAAAAGCGGTGAAAACGGCACCCTAAATGGTCTGTGTCTGTCAGGGTCGGTTTTTCTCAAGACCAAAATGGCCGCACAAACAATTATAAACGAAGTAAATGTTCCGAAATTGCAAAGTTCTGCGGAAATATTTATATCCATAAATAATGACCCGACAATGACTATAAGCCCTGCGAGCCATGTTAAAATATGCGGGGTTCTGAATTTCCTGTGAATTTGTTTCATTGATTTAGGCAAAAATCCGTCCCTGCTCATTGCATAGAGAATTCTGGTTGTACCCAATTGATAAATCAGCAAAACAGAAGTCAGACCCGCCAATGCCCCGACCGAGATAAAGCCCGCAAGCCTGTTTTGGCCTACTACTCTCATCGCATGAGCAATCGGGGCTTGAAAATCTATCTGGCTGTAAGGCATCATTCCTGTTAAAACCAGTGCCACAACAATGTAGAGAATTGTGCAGATAACCAGAGTTCCGATAATCCCTATAGGCAAATCTCTTTGAGGGTTTTTTGTTTCCTCCGCAGTGGTCGAAATTGCATCAAAACCTATGTAGGCAAAGAAAATTAAAAATGCACCCATAAATATACCATCAAATCCGTTAGGGGCGAAAGGAACCCAGTTTTCGGGTTTTACATAAAATATTCCGACCGCAACGAAAGAGAAAATTATCAAAAGGTTTATTGCAACCATAACGCCTGCAAGTCTTGTTGATTCCTTAACCCCTCTCACCAAAATCGCTGTTATAAATATTACAATCAATATGGCGGGGATATTTACTGAAATCGGGATACCCAAAATGTGCGGAATAACAATATTCGGGTCTAAATGTTCTCTTTGGCAGATAATTGTCGCCGAACGGTAATCATTTATAAGCCATATAGGCGGATTTACCACCCATGAAGGCAAGATGTGCGAAAAACCTTTGAGCAGCTGAAATAAATACCCCGTCCATGCACTTGCAACGGTAATATTTCCGATAGCATATTCAAGCATCAAAATCCAGCCGACCATCCATGCCATAAATTCACCCATGGTTGCAAAAGTATATGTGTAAGCACTTCCGGCAACAGGAATCATTGACGCAAATTCAGAGTAACAGAGTGCCGCAAACACACAGGCAACAGCGGCAAAAATCATTGAAATAACAAGTGCCGGACCGGCACCTACGCCCTCAGGTCCTCCTTGAGCGGCTATGCCGACGATAGTAAAAATTCCCGTCCCGACAACAGCACCAATTCCCAAAATTATTAAATCCCAAACAGTTAGGGTTTTGCTCAACTCAGATTTTTGTCCTTCTGCAATTAATTCATCAGGGCTTTTTATTTTAAACAATTTTGAGGATAAATCCTTCAGCTTAATTAATAACGGGTTGTTGTTCATGAATACCTATTTCTTTTTCTTTTTCAAGTTTGGTCATTTCGGCTTTTCTATTCTTTTTGTAGCCATAGTGAAAATATATTAATGCCCCGAGTCCAATCCAAATTGGGAATAAAATGGCCGACGTAGTTAAAAACTGCATTGAATAAAGCATTAACCCGCCGCAGCAAACTATCCCGAGGATAGGAAAGAGTGGCGAAAACGGCACTCTGAAAGGCCTATGTCTATCAGGGTCAGTCTTCCTGAGAATCAAAACTGCCACACAAACAATTATAAACGAAGCAAATGTTCCAAAGTTGCATAACTCTGCCGCAACATTCAAATCCAGTGTCAAAACCCCGATTATACAAATAATTCCGACAACCCATGTCAAAATATGCGGGGTGTGAAATTTTGGATGAAGTTTTTGAAGCCTTTTAGGAAGAAAATTATCTCTGCTCATAGCATACAAAATTCTCGTCGCAGCCAACTGCAAAACCAAAAGAACAGAGGTCAGACCGGCCAAAGAGCCTATTGAGATAAGCCCCGCTGCCCAGTTTTGTCCGGCAACATCCATAACGTAAGCCAAAGGTGCTTTCAAAAATCCGGCTGGAATAATTCCCCCGCTTGTTGACTGCATCCCGGTGAGAACCAGTGCAACCAGAACATAAACGATTGTCGTAACAACCAGCGAACCAATAATCCCTATCGGCAAATCTTTTTGAGGGTTTTTACATTCTTCGGCAGTGGTTGAAAGTGCATCAAAACCTATGTATGCAAAGAAAATTATAAACGCACCCATAAACACGCCCTGAAATCCGTTAGGGGCGAAAGGTGCCCAGTTTCCGGGTTTCACGAAAAACGCTCCGACAACTACAAACAAGGCAATTACGGCAAGCTTTATAATAACCATAAATCCCGCCATTTTGGTAGAATCTTTGGTCCCTTTAATTAAAATCATTGTGATTGCAAGAACAATAAAAATTGCAGGCAAATTGACACAAAATTGAATACCATGAAAGGAAGGAATAACAGTACTCGGGTCCAAACCGCTATCAGTTAAGGTTTTTGTCGCCGTTCTCAAATCATTTACCAGCCAAACAGGCGGATTTGAAGCCCAATGGGGAAGAAAATGTTCAAACCCTTTTAAAAGCTGAATTAAATTATTTGACCATGCACAAGCTACCGCAATATATCCGATAGCGTATTCAAGCATTAGTATCCACCCAATCATCCATGCGGCGAATTCGCCCAAAGTTGCGAAAGTATAGGTGTAAGCCCCGCCTGCAACAGGAATCATTGCCGCAAATTCCGAATAACAAAGTGCTGAAAATACACACACAAAAGCGGCTACAACCATTGAAACCATAAGAGCAGGTCCTGCTCCAACACTTTCAGGCCCGCCGGCGGCGGCAATTCCGACAACAGCAAAAATTCCGGAGCCTATAATGGCACCAATTCCAAGGATTATTAAATCCCATACGCCCAACGTTTTTTCAAGCCCTTCTTTTTTGGCATCGGCAAGCATATCATCGGGGTTTTTTGTCTTGACTAAATTTCTCAAAAATTGTTTTGATAAATTAGCTCTATGTGCATTTTTTGTCATCTGGTTATATTCCGGCCTTTTCTAATTTACGACAGAGAGGAAATCCTAGTTTTTCCCTCTGCTCCACGTATAATCTAGCTACGGCAGCTGCCATAGTCCTAATTCTGTTTATAAAATTTATTCTTTCATCCTTGCTTATAACCCCTCTTGCGTCGAGCAAATTGAAGGTGTGCGAGCATTTCAAAACGTAATCATAAGCAGGCAAGACCAACTTCTCGTTAATACAATTGTCAACTTCTTTCTGATATAAGTCAAACATCTTGAATAATGAATCGGCAGATGAAACCTCAAAATTGTATTTGGACTGTTCAATTTCATTTTGCAAATAAATTTCGCCGTATTTTAATTCTTTATTCCATAAAACGTCGTAGACCGAGTTTACATTTTGCAAATACATCGCAATTCTTTCCAGCCCATAGGTCAATTCCAGTGCCACAGGACGAATTTCAAGCCCGCCTACCTGCTGAAAGTAAGTAAATTGAGTAATTTCCATCCCGTCAAGCCAAACTTCCCAGCCAACACCTGCCGCACCCAGAGTCGGAGATTCCCAGTTATCTTCAACAAATCTTACGTCATGTTTGGACAGATTAATCCCCATAGCTTCCAAGCTTTTCAAATAAAGCTCCTGAGCGTTATCGGGAGATGGTTTTAAGATAACCTGATATTGAAAATAATGCCCCAATCTGTTTGGATTTTCTCCATATCTTGCGTCAGTCGGGCGTCTGCAAGGTTCAACCATTGCAGTATTCCACGGCTCAGGACCCAGAGAACGCAAAAAAGTTGCGGGATTCATTGTAGAAGCACCTTTTTCGATATCATAAGGCTGCTGGATTATACAACCGTAATCCGACCAGAATTTGGACAAATTTAATATTAATTCCTGAAAAGTAAGTGCTTGAGTCATTTTTTATCCCAACTAACGTAGATTGTACACCCTTTTTTTAAGTCGCTGTACTATTATAATAGTAACAATTAAAAAAAGCAATAAAATAGACTAAAAATATTAACTTATTTGACATTGTTTTGGTATAATTGATATTATTTAGTAATCGGGAGCTAAAAATGGCAGAAAAAATAATTATATTTTCAGGCAAGCAATATTCAGGCAAAGATACGGTTGCGAGGTTTTTACTTAAACAAATGCCCGATTACAAGCGTTTTGCTATGGGCGATGTGATAAAGCTTGAATATGGGAAGCAAAAAGGTCTGACATACGAGGAAATCGAGAAAAATAAACCTGTTTATCGTCAGGATTTAATAGATTTGGGCAATTGGGGCAGAAGTGTCGACCCTGATTACTGGCTCAAAAAAATTATTTCCCAACCCGGAAAAATTATTGTAACGGATGTTCGTGTTTGGCATGAATACGAGATTTTCAAAGCTGCCGGAGCAATTGCGATAAGGGTTGAAGCTTCCCGTGAAGTTAGGGCAAAAAGAGGTGAGCTTATTGGGGAAAACGATGTAACCGAGATAGGCTTGGATAAAATAAAAGATTGGGATTATGTGATTGAAAATAATTCTGATTATGAGAGTTTGAAGAAAAAGTCACTGGAATTGGCTGAAGGGTTGAAGGGTTGAAAGGTCGAAAGGCTTTTTACGAAGTGATTAAGTGACTGGGTGATTAAGTGACTAAGTGCAACAAAAAAAATTAAAACTTTTCTTTTCCCGTTTCTCTTCTCACGTCTCACCTCTCACGTTTCCCCCTTTCCTTTTCCCGTTTCTTTCACTTGCCCTATTCACTTATTAACTCTTTTATAGTACTATTTTTCTATGGAAATAGCAGAAATTAAGAAAATATGGGAAGATGTTAAAGAGGAACTGGTTTCGACCATTGTGCCTTCGTCTTACGAGCCATGGATTTTGCCTTTGGAGCCAATCGGGTTTGAAAATGGTGAGTTTTCAGTGCTTACCGGACAGTCTTTTGCTATTCAGGTCATAAGAAAAAACCATTATCAGCAAATTATTGATGCGTTTAAAAATGTTTTGGGGCATGAAGTCGAGTTCAAGATGATTTTTGACGAAGAATTGTCCGCAAAACTTAAAAAACAGATTGAAAAAGCTAAAAAAGTGGCCGAAAAATCCACAAAAGAAACAGCAATTGACAATCTTGCACAAATGCAGTCGTTTTCCAACTTAAATTTGAAATACAAGTTCGAAAATTTTGTTGTCGGCGAAAATAGCCGCTTTGCACAGGCTGCGGCAATGGCTGTCGCAAAAAATCCTTCAAAAAAATATAATCCCCTTTTTATTTACGGAGCTTCGGGACTTGGCAAAACTCACCTTATGCAGGCAATCGGGCATTATATCGTCTTTAATCACCCGAAATTAAAAGTCAGATACATTAAAACGGAAGATTTTACCAATGAATTGATTAATAACATCCGTCGAGGCGGCGATATAAATGAAAGAATGTCTAAATTCCGCCAAAAATACCGGAATGTTGATGTTTTACTGCTTGACGATATTCAGTTTATTGAGTCCAAAGAACGCACGATGGAAGAGGTTTTTCATACTTTTGACAGCCTGCATAACAATTCAAAACAGATTGTCATAACTTCAGACCGTCCGCCCAAAGATATTCCGACCCTGCCCGAAAGACTCAGAACCCGCTTCGAATGGGGCTTGATGGTTGATATTACACCTCCTGATTTCGAAACACGTGTGGCGATTTTGGCAAATTTGGCCGATGAAATCGGGATGAAAATATCTTCTGCGGTTTTGGATTTTGTCGCACAGAATTACTGCAAAAACGTCAGGGAGCTTGAAGGAGCGTTCAATAAAATAAGTGCTTATGCTAGTATCCAGAACGCCGAACTTGATTTGGATTCGGTTAAAAAGATTTTAAAATGCGATTGTAAGATAAGAAATATTGATATTGAGCATATCTCAAAAATTGTTTGTGAACATTTTGACGTGTCAGAAGTGGATTTGAAAAGTACCGCCAGAAACCAGAAAATTTCACACGCCAGACAAATAGCAGTGTATTTGACAAGGGAATTAACCCAGCTTAGTTTTGTGAACATAGCAAATTTTTTCAACAAAAAACACCCGACGATTTTGTTTTCCTACGAAAAAATTAAGGAAGAAATCAAGACAGATAATAATCTAAACCGGATTATTTGTGATTTAAAAAAAGAAATCAAGGGATAAAAAAAAATTGCAAAAGACAAAAATTTACCATATCAAACTTTAATTAAAGAAATTATTCACAAAAATTTAGCCTAAAATTAAACTTTAAACAAACACGAAAAGGCTCTTTTAAAGTCTATCCTGAAATAAGACAGCCGTATCTGCCAGATAAGGCGGTTTAAGTTTCGCCGGCCAAGGTTTTCGCTGAAAGCCTTGCGGTTTTTTAAGATAAAATTCAGGGTATCTTTTCTTATTTTTTTGTTGTTTTCAACATTAATTTTTGTTATTTCGTCGTTATTATAGCGTTTGCAGCCGCAAACAACCTTTGAGCAGCCTGCGTTTTCTCCGTGTCTTCGATATCCGACCAATGGAGCATAAACAATTGCAGAGCCGCCAATCAGGTGTGCAAAATTCAGCAAAAATTTGTCCGGACAAATTTTCCAATTTTCAGGCGTATCATATCTCAAGAATAAATCCAATGCCGATTTCCTGAACATGTTTGCACTCATCGCCGACCAGTGCCATCCGCCGAAAGGAGCTTCCTTTAGCGTTAAAACCTTAAAGTCAACATTGTCAATATCAATTTTTAGCAAATCATCGAGCGATTTTAGTTCAAAATTCTTTTCCTTCTGGAAAGACGAAACAGAATAGGTTGTGTGGATTTCGTCGTTTTCGCCGATTTCAATCAATTGCCCCGAAACAAAAGCCACACTTGAAGATAAATGCACCCTGATTAGAGTTTTGGCATAATCTTTCACCAAAATATCATCTGAATCGATAAAGCTTACAAATTGCCCGTTTGCGTGCAAAAGACCCGTTTGCATTGAAGCCATTTGGCCCTTGTTTTCCGTATTTTCAATTAGTTTAAGCGGTAAATGTTTATTGTGTTCGGCGAATTTCTTAATTTTTTCAACCGAATTATCATTCGATTTATCGTCAACAACAATTATTTCAATGTTTTCGTAGGACTGATTTTTAATACTTTCCAGCGTTTTAATTACGTAATTTTCGTAATTAAATGACGTTACAATAAAACTTATTAGTGGTAATTTTAATAATTCTGTCACTTTTTGCCTTATGTTGTTGGGCCGGAAAATCCGACTTACTATTTACTATTAACTCGCTTATTATGAATTAAAGATGAAATTAACGCCAGCACGATAAAGGCTAATCCGATTAGACCCGTTAGAACCTCAGGAACCTCCCTGAAGCTTGAGATTAGCATTATTACTGCCAATGCCCCGATTGCCCAGTGGGCACCATGTTCAAGATAAAGGTATTTGTTCAGAGTTTTCTTTTCGACAAGCATAATTGTCAAAGACCTTACAAACATGGCTCCAATCGAAAGTCCGATTGTGATTATTAAAATGTCTTTGCTCAATGCAAAGGCACCCAAAACGCCGTCGAGTGAGAAAGAAGCATCAATTAATTCAAGATACAAAAATCCGATAAGCCCCGAGCCTCTTACTGTTTGGGCTATTAATTTTGTACTCTCATCCTCTTTTTTCTCAAGCCAGTGCGTCACTCCGTCGACCAGAAGATAAATTATGACCCCGCTGATACCTGACAAAATAACAAACAGTTTTTGTTCCGGATTAATGTGGGGCTGAATTACAAACAGTGCCAAAAGAGTTATGATGGTCTCTGCCCCGTTTATATTTCCGAAATATTGAAGTTTTTTTTCTAAATGCTTAATCCAGTGTGTTTCTTTTTTGTTATTGAAAAAATATGATAAAAACAGCATCATCAAGAATGTGCCGCCGAATGTAACAATCGGGGCGTGGGTTTGGTGAAGGTAATATGCGTACTGGTTGGCGTTTGTGAGGGCAACTCTTATAACTTCAATCAGTCCGATTTGTGCAAACACCGAAACGACAAGGACGGGGAATAAAAACCTCATTCCAAAAACCGCAATAATAATCCCCCAGGTTAAAAATCGGCCCCTCCATTTTTCATTCATTTTTTCAAGTTTCATAGCGTTTATAACGGCGTTGTCAAAAGACAAACTTACTTCCAAAACACTTAAGACAAGGACGATAAAGATGCTTACAAGTCCTGCCCCGGAGTGAATGTGTTCACCCCAAATGTAAGCTAATATAATTCCAAATATCGTAACAATGTAAGAACCTACGAAATACTGCATTTTTGCCTCTTTTTGATAATTCATCCTGATTAATTATATCTTAACCGGTGAAATAAAGCAATTTTTTACATTTTGAAACTAATAAAAATTGTAGTATAATATAAAAAGGGAGAGTTTTAATGTATAAAAAGATGTTTGCCAGAGTACTTATATTTGCTTATTTTTTAAGCAACTTATCGAACATCGCATATTGTGCATCGGTTGGCGATGTGTTTAAGGGCCATGCCGAAAAAACCGATAAAGCTCCTGAACAGAGCGAACTTTTTACGGGTAAAATAAATAATTTGGACAGAAAAGACATTTTAACAATGACTGTTTCACAGGTTATTGACGGGAGTTTTTCTCAAGAAGGTGATGAATTTTTTGCGGAAGTAACCAGTGACGTTTCCGGAGAAGAAGGAGTTATAATCCCGACAGGGACGATTGCCCACGGGAAAATAAGGCAAACAACAGGCCCTCAAAGATTGGGACGTGACGGGTGGATAGATTTGGATTTTGACTACCTGATGACTCCTGACGGCAGAGAAATACCTATTGAAGGCCAAATGTCAACAAAGTTGCATACACTTAACGCTACTACAAAAATAGTCGCAACAGACCTCGGATATACCGCCGTAGGCGGTGTGGTCGGAGGGATTGTAGCACTCAACATGTTTGGGCTTGAAGCTGCTATAGCTTCTCAAGGATATACTGTAGCCGGAGGTGCCGCAGTTGGCGGGGTATTAGGACTCGGAGCCGCTTTGTACAGAAAAGGGAAAGATGTTTTGATTGCCCCGGGTGATGAAATAAGGGTAAAAATAAATACTTCCGTTCCCCTGCCGGTGTACAAAGAAACCGCCCTGCTTCAACATGAGATGCAATATGACGGACTGCAAATTAAAATTAACAACATAACTTACGAAAAAGACCCGTTTGATCAGTTAAACACGATTACTTTATCATTAACGATAACAAACATGTCAAAACTTACTTTTTCAAGCTTTGATTTGGCACTCGTAAATGATTATAATTCTGTTTTTCAGCCGTCAATTTTTGGCGATACATCTTTGATGTTTAAGCAGATTAAACCGGGGGACAGCGTTGCGGGAAAAATTTCTTTTTCGGTTGACAACGTAAAACGCAAATTCTGGCTAACTTTTTATGACAGAAAAAACAGAAAACCTGTCGCAAAAATTTCCATTGACAATGCATATCGAAAAGTCTCAGACAAAACCAAAAAGCAAAATGAAAGATTATTCAAAAGGAAAGATTATTTAAAAGAAGCCGACCCGCTTGACGATATTTAGTCTTAATTTTATTTAATAATATATCATCTCAGGCTCTCTTATGATAGAATTATAAGGGGAGAGTTTGAATTTGGACGACAAATTAAGAAGATTTAAAACTTTTGATAAACGCCTGGGGTGCTGGCATGTTGTTTTTGCACTCTTTGCTGTTGCTCTTATCGTTTATTTGTTTTTAATTCAGGTGGTAGATATAAAAAGTTACCGCCTAAGAGCCAAAAGACAAAGAAGTTCAAGAACTTTTGTTATGCGGGGGGATATTTTTGACAGAAACGGGATAAAACTCGCGTCTGACAGGATTTATTATGACGCATATGCACATCCGGCAGATTATGACCATTCCCCCGAGGAATTGGCAAAAATATTGGCACCTTATTTAAAAATCTCTACGGCGACTTTAGTCGAAAAGCTTTCGAAAACAGACACCGTTATAACATTAAAAAAAGATATTGACAGACCGACCGCACAGGCAATAAAAAAGCTGGGCTTAAGGGAAATAAGCCTGGGCAAGAAAAATACCAGAATTTATCCTCAGGGTTCAATGGCGTCGCATATTTTGGGATATTATAATTTTGATGCGGATATAGCCTCAGGTGTCGAACTCACGGCAAAGGACCAGTTAGAACACGTTGAAAAGAATGTCCCGACAGAAAGAACACCGGATGGAAATATCATTTACAGCTTTTCAACGGATCCTGTTGCGACTACTTCGCCTCTTAAGGGAAAAAGCCTTACTTTAACTATTGACACTGCAATTCAGCATATTTGCGAACAAGAACTTTACAGGATGGTTTTAAAAAGGCAAGCTCTCAGAGGTACGGTAATAGTAATGAATCCAAAGAACGGCGAAATCCTTGCTTATGCTGTTTATCCGTATTATGACCCTAACAATTATAAAAATGCTTCGCAAATGCAAATAAAGAATTGGACACTGACGGATGTCTTTCCGCCCGGTTCTACTTTTAAAACAATAACCGTCGCCTCTGCAATGGCTCTGGGCAAAATAAACCTTAACACAAAAATTTTGGACACAGGCAAAATAAAAGTAGGCTGGTGGGACATAAAAAATTATGATTACTCAAGACGCCCGTATCCCGGATGGATAGGTCTTGAATACTTGTTTGAACATTCAAGCAACGTCGGTTCAATAAAAGTTGCTCAGACGATGTCCTCTCAGGAGTTTTATTCTATGCTGAAAAAATTTGGTCTGGGGGCAAAAACAGGAATAGATTTGCCGGGCGAATCCGTGGGCTTGCTGCCTAATTGGACGAAATGGGACAGTTCAACACATGCATCGATGGGATATGGTTATGGTGCGTCTGTAACTCCTATTCAAATGGTTTCTGCGGTTTCTGCCCTCGCAAACAACGGCGTCAGGGTTACCCCGCATGTTATTAAATACTCGCCGGAAGAAGCAGAAACAAAAATATTCTCAACACAGGTTATGACGCCGGAAACCGCCAGAAATATAACAAAACTTTTGACAGAAAGTGTTAACAATTCCAAAGCACCGATAAAGTTGGACAATTATAATATTGCCGCAAAGACAGGAACCTCCAAAAAACCTAAGGAAAATGCGGCAGGATATTCAAATATGCTGTATACTTCAATAGTGGGTTATCTGCCTGCCTCAAACCCGCAAGTATTAATATATGTTCTGGTTGACTCGGCCTCAACCGCAGGAGGTGAAGTTTGGGGAAGTACGGTTGCGGCACCGGTGTTCAAAGAAATTGCGAGTCAAACCGCAAGAATTTTAAATCTAAAACCGGATAAACGATAAGCGGAAAGGCACCTGTAAAACAATCAGGTGTAATGGTATAAAAAAATGAGATTAGAAGAATTAATAGAAAAATTAAAATATGAACAACTGATAAACTTTGAAGATGTCGAGATTACGGGGATTTCTTACAACTCAAAAACGACAAAATCGGGTGACATTTTTGTCTGCCTTGTCGGAGAACATTCAGACGGCCACGAGTATTTTAAAAGTGCTGTGGAAAACGGTGCGAGAGCATTTTTAGTTGAAAAAAAACTGGACTGCCATCTTCCTCAGGTCGTTGTAAAGTCGACACGACGCCAGATTGCCGATATAGCCGACAAATTTTACAATTCACCTTCAAAATCTCTTAATTTAATAGGAATTACTGGGACAAACGGAAAAACGACCGTTACGCATTTAGTTCAGAAAATTTTAGAATCAAAGGGGAATGGTGAAAAATGTGCCTTAATAGGAACCTTGGGATATAAACTTTCATCAACGGACGGATACAAAGAGGCCAAGCACACAACGCCTCAGGCACCGGAACTTCAAGCCACGCTTGACCTGATTTGCAAAGCCGGAATTAAAAATGTTGTGATGGAGGTCAGCTCGCACGCACTTGAGCAAAACAGGGTCGGCGGCTGTGTTTACAACGGGGCGGTTTTGACCAATTTAACTCAGGACCACCTTGATTACCACGTCACTATGGACAACTATTTTGAAGCAAAAGCAATTCTTTTTAAAAGCTTAAAAGCCGGTGATTTTGCCGTGATTAATGCAGATGATGAATATGCGAAAAGATTTTTGGACATAATCCCGCAGGGAGTGAAGGTTATTACTTACGGAATAAAGAATTCCGCAGATATTATGGCAAAAAACGTTGAGTTTTCGCTGAGTGGTGCAGAATTCACTCTCTTCTCAGACGAATTCGGCTCGACAGAGGTCAAACTGCACATGAATGGGATGTTCAGTGTTTACAACGTGCTTGCGGCACTTGCGGTCGGGCTTACACACGGTATAAATCTTAATCTATGCGTTAAGGCTTTGGAAAGCACAAGGGGCGTAGCCGGAAGATTTGAAGTTGTGTCCGAAAATCCGCTTGTAATCGTTGATTATGCACATACGCCGGACGGGCTTAAAAATGTTTTGACAGCAGCGAGAGAAATTACGCCAAAAGCTTCCAAACTTATTTGTCTTTTCGGGTGCGGGGGCGACAGAGATACAACAAAACGCCCTCAAATGGGTGCAATAGCTGAAAGGCTCTCGGACAAAATTGTAATAACATCAGACAACCCGAGAAGCGAAGAGCCGCAGCAAATTATAACGGATGTTTTGGCGGGGCTGAAATCAATCAACACCCGGACTGTTTTTGTCGAGATAGACAGGAGAAAAGCCATCAAGCTTTTAAAAAATATTTGTGACAAAAACGATGTAGTGGTAATTGCGGGCAAGGGACATGAAGATTATCAGATTTTGAAGGACAGAACAATTCATTTTGACGACAGAGAAGAGGCCAAAAAAGTTTTTTTGGGGGGCTAAAAGTCCTAAATAATATGTGAAAATGACAGGAAGTATTCGCTGATTACAGTCACAAGCATCGGCAAAATCCATACCATAATTGCCGCACCTAACACCGGTTTAAAGAGGAAGCTCAATTGAAAAACGTTTACCTGCGGTGCGGTTTTGGAGATTATGCCGAGGATTATGTCCTGACCGAGTGTCGCCAGAAGCACCGGTGCGGCAATTTGCAGACCCATGTACAAAACGTTTGAAGTCATTTGAATTAGATATTCCATATTTACAATTTTTGCTAAGGGGATACTTGTCGCATAAATCGGAAAGATTTCAAAACTTCTCATAAATGCCTGAAAAAGCCAGTAAACGCCTCCGAGTTGAATAAATATCAAAATGGCAAAAACAGAAAAATATTTTTCCAAAATGGAAATTTGGCTCTGGGTGGTGGGGTCAAGCACCATTGCGGAAGATAACCCCATTTGCATATTTATCATATCCGCTCCGGCATCTATGGCAGAGAGTATTAATCTCGCCATATAACCAATCATAGCCCCAACAGCTACGTTCAAAACTATTGATAATATAAGTGAATTATTCACAGGCGGAACCGGAGGATGAAGAACGCCGGTCAAAGTAATTGTAAGAAGAAAAACGAACCCGATTTTCGCAAGCGACGGAATTTCTTTTCTGCTGAAAACAGGTGCCAGCAGCACAAATCCCAACATTCTTGCAAACACGATAATGCCCGCACCAAGTGCGGCATCAAAAGCCGGAAAAAGTTTTGCAATTTGTGTTATAAAAACATCCATTTGTTATGTAAATCCTTTTAATAAGTGATTAAGTGACTAGGTGACTAAGTGATTAAGTGCAATTAAGTTTTTTTATCTAAATATTTTTTTAATCCTGATGTTAAAGCACTAATTTTACCTAATTCATTCAGCAATACATCTAAATTATCTAAATATCCTAAATTTTTTGAAATAATCAATTGAGTTTCAAGTTCGGCAATTGACCCTAACGCAATATCTAGAAATCTTGAAGTTTCTCTAGCCGAGTATCTGGCACAACCCTCTGCAATATTTGAAGGAATAGAGATAACGCATCTCCTAATTTGATTTGTTAAACTAAACATTTCATATTTAGGAAATTTATTTGTAATTAAATAAATTTTTGTTACGAAATTAATTGATTCTTTCCAAGCTTCTAAATCTTTATGATGCATCCTTATTTATATCCTTCTTTTTGTTGCACTTAGTCACTTAATCACCTAGTCACTTAGTTACTTTTATTACCTTCCCATTATTTTTTTAGTTTCAACAAGATTAGGTTTTGGCATTTGTGTTTTTGGTGCGGGGGTATATTTCATGCCTTCCTCGGTTTGTTTCGAGAAATCAAACCTTTGAGAACCTTTCATTAGGTCTTTAAGATTAGCTTTATCCTTGATTTTATCCTTCATTTCCCCCTGAAAAGGACGGGTATACTTATAATATTCAGTCGGCAGGGCATAACTGTCGCTCTTTGGAACAACATCAAACGCCATCAAAAATCCTTCGTTCATCAAATTCGTGAGCAGTCGTACGTATCCGTAACCGCCTATTATAATAACCAAAAATACGGCTAAAATTTTCGGAGCAGCCGCAATCGTTTGCTCCTGAACCTGAGTTACCGCCTGCAAAACCCCGATTACAAGTCCTACCAGTGCTGCTACCAGTACACAGGGCATGGATATCAGCAGCATAACCACAAAACCTCTTGCCATATATTCTACTAATAGTTCCATGTTTTATTTCCTTCTTTTTCTGTTTTTGTTTTGGATGAAATCCTGAACAAGTTCAGGAGGACACATTTATAAGGCTCGTTTTTCGCCAAGAGCTGCGTCAATTGTAGCTGCTAACAAGTCCTTGTACTATCAACGCCCAACCATCGACCGCAATAAAGATTAGGAGTTTGAACGGCAGTGAAATAATCGTCGGTGATAACATAAACATCCCCAACGCAAGCAGGATGTTTGCAACCACCAAATCCAGCACGATAAACGGAACGAAAATTATAAAACCGATTTCAAAAGAAGTTTTTAATTCGCTCGTGATAAATGCCGGTGCAACCTGCCAAATGGTTATTTCTTCCGGTGATTTTGGCGGATTTTTTTGCGAAAGCGACACGAAGAACTCCAAATCCTGCTGCCGCGTCTGTTTCATCATGAATTCTTTTAAAGGTTTTGAACCCTCTTCAATTGCAAGCACAATATTCCCCGTTTTGTTGTACGGAACTTGCCCCATGTCATACATTTTTTGAAAGACAGGACCCATTGTGTAGAAAGTTAAAATCATCGACAAACCTATAATTACTATTGCCGGCGGAACCTGCTGCGTGCCGAGTGCGGTTTTTAGCATTGAAAACACTATGACAAATCTCAAAAAGCTTGTCATGCAGCTAAAAACGAATGGCAAAAGTGAAAATACACTCATTACCACCAACATTTGTATGACCGGATTCATATCCTTTAAAACAGATTCCATATTTATTCCTCTTTTATATTACACTTAGCTTCTTTGCCAACTCTCTCATCATCGGTCCCTTTTTTGAACGTTCTTTTTCAAAATCTATTATCGAGGCAAATTCCCCCAGACTTTCTATCCCGTCAAAACTACTCAGTTCTGAACTTTTATCTTCTCTAAGAGGCTTCGATTCTTTTTCGAAATCCTTGCCCAGCCTTGCAATTAAAGCAGTTCTGTCAATATCGGCGGCGATTAAAAATCTTTCATTCTCCGCATTTATCACATAGAGTGTCTTTCTAGGAGACAGGCTCATTGACTCCTCTATATTTAACATCCCTGATTTTTTGGAAAAACATTTGTTAGAAAATGTTTTGAACACAAAAAGTGCAAGAAAAATTACACCTATCATTGCAAGTGTGTATACTAAAAAACTAACTAAGTATCCTGTCATTTTGCCTCCCCGTTATTTTTACTGTTTACCGTTTCCTCAAATGTCCTGATCATCAAGCTCGAAATCGCTGTAATCGAACTCTTCATCCGCTTTGCTGTTGCTTTCGCTCTCTTGAGGTTCTTGCTGTTGTGCTTCGGTTTCTTCTCCGGAATTTTCGGTCTGCACCTGAGTTATTTGTTCCGCCTGATTTTTTTCAGAGGCAAAAACCTCATCCACCCTCACTCCGTAGCGGTCGTTAACAATTACCAGTTCGCCTTTTGCGATGGTTTTGTTTTCCACTTTTAGAAAAATTTTGTTGTTATAAACCGAACTTATATCCACGACAAGACCCTGTTCAATATTTTTCAGTTCTCCGAGAGTTATTTTTACTTTTTCAAACTCTGCACCCATCTCGACCTGAATATTGTCCCATAAGTCTTTAGATAAAGCATTTTCTTCCATGTTATGTCCTCCGTTGTTGTTGGCTGATGTTATTAGACCCGGATTGGGGCTGACCTTAAAATCTTGTTCGTAATCTTCATAAATGAGCTTCATTGAGTGAATGTCACTGTTTTCGAAAACAACTATGTCCTCTTTTTCCAAATTTTTTAATTCTTTTAGCAAGAATTTTGTAGTCCCGACTTTTATGTTCACCGGCAATTTGCTTGTTTTGAAATCCGAAACATCAAATTTTTCACTCTCCACTTTGACGGCCTCGGGGGATAGTAAAACCTGCGGCAGAGAAACTATTAATTTTGCTCCGTTATCCGATTCTTTTTCTTTGATAAAGAAGGTTAAATGAATTGTGTCCATGTTCTTTCTTTTTGGGGACTTAGGGACAGACGAAGTCAAAAACTTTGAGATACTGTTATACAAATAATCGTTGAATGAGCTTATTATCTTTGCTTCCAGCTCAGTTACATTCGTCAAATTAAATTTTTCATTTTTGCCCAAAATTTTGTCCAGAATAATTTTGACTGCATTTTCCGAACACCTTAAGAAAACTTCATGCTGCTTATCTACACGGATTTTGGTTACAAAATAATCGTCGCCTTGAAACAAAACATTCATATTTTTGCTCACGGATATTAACTTGAAAGAAGAAAGCCCCGAGAAAAAATCGTCGCCTGCCGTTTGTATTGACGGCAAAAAAGTTTGGTAAAACCAGTTGTACTGGTCGTACAGCTCATCTTTTAAAATTATTTTTGCTTCAGTTTTAACTTCACTCAAATTCTATCCCCGTCCCAAATTAAAGCTCAATCCCCAATGATAGAATAAGGCTTACAAGCAGATATCACATCAACTATTTGCTGTATTTATGGTTGTTTAAATTGACGAAGGAAGAGGAAACGGTGAGACGTGAGAGGGAAGACGTGAGAAGAGAAACGAGAAGCTTTGAGGTTCAGAAGGTTAGAGGTTTAGTAATATAAACCAAACTTCCCGTTTCCCCCGTCAATAACTCATCTGCCAGCCTTCGTCGATGATTCTGCCGATACAATAGGAACCGGATTTATTTGTTCCGCCGTTATATCCGTCGTTACAAAGCTTGTTGGATTTCCAGTAGGTAAGTTTAGCCCCGCCAACGGGATATAATGCAGGGCCATTATCATTGACAATCCTAAAGTAAAATATATCGCGACCAAAAGCATTTGGTTTTTTGAGCCCGTTTACATCAATATAAACACTTGCCATACATACTTTTGTCAGAGAATCAGCTGAACCGCTGCAACCTAAATATGGGGTTTTGCCAAGAAAAACCGACATACCATCCGCTGTTATAAACCTGTAATAAGATGTCCAATCATATCCACTTGAAGTGTTAGTGCCATCAAAATTTAGTGCTATTGTATTTGAAAAACAGCCTGAGGTTGTCGTATCACAATTCTTTGCCACATTAAAATAAGCAGCTATCTTATCGCCCATAGTTTTTGCATCGGCCGAATCAAAGAAGCAGCTTAAATCACCTATGCATCCTGAATCTGCGGCCATCTGGATTAATGCCTGATTCCACAAGGAGTAAGCTTTTCTCACGCCTGCGACGTATCCTACTTTTTGGGATTCGGCAATCAGTCCCGGAATCATAAGCCCTGCGACCACGCCGATAATGCCGATTGTGACTAAAACTTCGGCGAGAGTGAAGGCGAGTGAGCGAAAGAAAACTCCCTGCTGTTGGGCTTGCCAGCCCAACCTACTTTGTTTTTTATCGGATTTCATAAATCTTTTCCTTCCAAAGCTTCATTTTGCTAGTACCACTAGTTGTAACCCATGCTAGTATAGCTAACAATTAGGAAATGGACAAGGAATATTTACAAAAATTTGCAAACAATCTGAAAAAAATTAGGAACAAAAAAGGCCTAAAACAAGACGACTTAGCTGTTTCGGATGAAATTTCGCGTTCCATGATAAGTCTGGTTGAGACGGTAAAAACAGACCTCACCGTTACCAAGGTAAAAATAATTGCCGATGCCCTTGGTGTAAACCCCAAGGAGTTATTTGATTTTGATTAGCCGCAGTTTAGCCATAACGTTTGATTAATGCTTCATTGATGAGGTGGGAAACTGAAACACCCTCGTCTTCAGACTTTTTTAAAAGTTTTAAATGCATAGACTTGGAAGTCCTGACGTTAATTTTTCCGTTCGCCTTGCTTTCATCAATTAAAACAGGCTCAACGCCATCTTCCAAAAGAGTTTCTACGTATAATTCAAGAGCTTCCTTAATGTTTTTTTCAGCTTCTTCAATCGTATCTCCGCCGGAATAGCAGGAAATACCCTCAACTCTGGCGGCATAGCCTTCGGATGGGACATACTCAAATTCAAACTTCCAAGGTAAGCTTAAATAATATTCTTTTGTTTTTAATTCTTTTTTGTCATTCATAATATTTCTCCCATGCGTTTAATGCATCTTACTCCAATTTTTGTAAAATATCGTCTGAAATGTCAAAATTTGAATAGACGTTTTGAACGTCGTCGTGTTCTTCAATCTTTTCCAAAAGTTTTAAAATCTGCCCTGCTGTTTTTTCGTTCGTAACTTCAATATTATTCTGGGGCAATCTCGTTAATTCGGCGTTTGAACTTTTGAATCCCTCTTTCTCAAGCCCCTCAACCACTTTTTGGAAATTTTCAACAGAAGTCACAACCTTATATTCTTCATCCTCTTCCTGAATATCGTCCGCACCCAACTCGACCGCGGCCTCAAAAAGTTTTTCGAAATCAACCGATTTTTCAAAAGAAACCGCTCCAACTGGTTTAAACATCCAGCCCACACAGCCGTTTTCGCCCAAATTTCCGTTGAATTTGGTGAAATAACTCCTGATATCGCCAGCCGTTCTGTTTCTGTTATCTGTCAACGCCTCAATAAAGATAGCCACGCCGCCCGCTCCGTAACCTTCATAAGTCAGCTCCTCAAAGTTTTCACTGCCCGAAAGCCCCGCACCTTTTTCGATTGCACGTTTAATATTATCGGCAGGAAGCCCCGCCGCTTTCGCCTTTTCTATCGCAGTTCTTAACCTGAAATTCGAACCGGCATCAGCTCCGCCCATCTTGGCAGAAACCATTAATTCTCTCGAATACTTCTGAAACACAACCGCTCTGGCCGAATCCACCTTCGCCTTTTTATGTTTAATCGTTGACCACTTTGAATGTCCTGACAATTCTTCGCCTCCTGTTAACTTGTTCGCTTACTCCCCATTTTAAACTAAACACAGCTATTTGCAAAACTTTTTTGTAACTTTGCATGCGAGGGCAAAGTACAAAACGCAAAGTCCGACTAAGACCCAAAAATCGCCCTGAACTTGGTGAAAGACGGCACCCATCTGGTTTACCCTTGTCAGTCCATCCATTGTAGCCGTTGCAGGAATGAATTTTGAGCCGGCAATCAGCCACAATGGCATAGACTCTTTTGGCCAGACAAAACCGGGTAAAAATATCATCGGCAAAGATGTTACAACAAGAATTAAGAGCGAATTTTCTCTTTCCGTGTAAAAATATACCAACGCTTGTGCCAAAAACGCAACAGACAGGAAAAACGGGATTAAAAGTAAGTACAATAACCCGATATTATAGGTCATTTCGTACACAAACAGGCTCGGGTAGATTAAGAAACAAAATATCGAGTAAAACAAATAAAGCGAAATATATGCCATGCTTTTGCCCAAAACTATTTCCACAGGGTTGTTTGAATATTCACAAAATGCTTTTGAGACGCCATTATTAAGCCTTTCTCTCACAGTTCCGCCCAAAAGGCCGGCTCCGACAAGCATTGTTTGCTGCAAAATCAAAATCAGAACCAGCGGGTAAATGTAGTTTTCATAACTTCCCGCAGGGTTATAAAGCGGAATCTGGATAAATTCAAACGGAAGTTTTACGCTCATAGCCTGCTGTTTGCTGAATCCCTTTTTCATAAACTTGCCTATCTCAAGCTTTGCCCCCAATGATGATGCCGTTGTTAAAATTCCTGTTGAAACCTGTTTATACACAATTAAATAAGCACTGTCCTCAAATGAGGCAATGTAAGAGTTTCCGCCTCTGAAAATATCTTTTTCGAAATCTTCCGGAATGACAATATAGGCTCTGATTTTGTTGGCATAGAATTCTGTTTTGGCTTCGTTCACGTCTATCGGACGGCTTGCAATCTTTATAAATTCGTTGCTGTCTAAATCCCTTATCAATTCCCTTGAAAGTGAACTGTTGTCAAAATCAACCACCCCGATAGGAACATCCCTCAATATCTGGTTAGCAAACGGAATTGTGTAAAACAGCGAATACATAAACACCCCGATTACCATAATCAAAAGCGAACCCGGATCTTTCAGCATCGTAATAAATTCATTTTTCCAAATTTTAAGTATATTTTTCATATTTTGTACCATTGTTTTTCGTCTTGTGCGTGTTTTTTCAATAACGGCAAAAATGCCGCCCCGAAAAGTGCAAGCAGAATCAGCCACCGAATATAAACCATGTCAAATACAGGCGGAATTTCCCTTAAGGATTGGTCAATCAACAAGCTTATATAAGGTCTTAAGGGAAGTAAGGCACTATAAAATTTCGCAAACGCCGGCATGGCAATCGCCGGATAAGTCATGCCGGCAAAAGTAAATCCCAAAGATGTGTAAAAAGCCCCGCAGCTGAACGACAGCCTCAAGTTTGAGGTGATTGCCACAAACATAATTCCGATAAGCTGATACGCAAGGATAAACAGAAGAGTCCCAAACGCTAAAAATATGATACTCCCCTTAAAAGGAGCTCCATAACCCAGAAAATATATCAGGTACACAAGTCCCGAAACAATCATGAAATTTAAAATATAAGGTGTCAATTTACCGAAAATGCCGGTTAAAATGGAGCCGCCGGCTGTTTCCATCCACTCTTTTGTAGTGCCTTCCTTAAATTCAATTCCTACTGCCCAGATTGCCAAAAAGGCGATTAGGATTTGGAAAGTATGGACAAAAGCCGCAAGCGAAAGAAAGTAAGAGTAATTCAAATATGGATTTGAGCGGACATGTTCATCCACTCTTATCAGATTTATCCTTGATAGTGCAACATCCTTCGGTAAGCCCTTTTTCATCTGAATTTTGGCGTTTACCCCCACCATAACGGTTTGAACGGCCATGGTCACGTCTTTGGTTATAATTCCGCCTATCAAAAGCAGTTGGTTGTTATAGTAATAGACCAGCTTCGGGTAAGTTCCCCTGTAAATATCTCTTGTAAAATCCCTTGGAATAACAAGAAGGGCATAGGTTTGCCCGCCGACAATCAGCTGACGGCCTTCCTCAAGGCTGGTCACATGATATTTGACTTCGCAGGTTGGCGTTGCGTCCACCATTCGGGCAATTTTTCTTGACAGACTTGAATTGTCCTGATCTAAAACGGCAATCGGCAGATTTTTGGGAGAACCTTCCTTGAAAGTTTCGCCTAGTATAAAACAAATAACCAGAGGCACAACAAACATAATAACCAAAAGCACAGGCTTTTTGAAAATCTTTCCAAACTCTCGTTTTGCCACGTTAATGAATGTATTCGCCATTTTCTCCCCTATATTGCTTCATAAATCAATTGTAACACTAAAAAACCGGCATCCACAGTCCGGCAAAAGCCATGCTTTCCTCTCGGCATAGTTTGGTTATTTTTGGTTTTTTGTCCGGACATGGTACGAAATTTGCCAAGCCTCAGATTTGTTAAGTTTTATTAAGATAAGGTACGCATTTTAAAAATGGTGTAAAATACAGTATATGATGGGTTTTTGAGAAGTGAGGGTTTATTTTTTCAAAAAATAATTATATAATTTCTTAATAAACTAGCAAAAAAAATTCCGGGCATGTTTTATAACATAATAAATAGGTAAATACAAAAAGAAACGGGTAAAGATTATGAGAGAAGTTAAAAACAACGTGGAGATTGGGAAAGCCCAAAAATCTGATTTAAGAACCGCCAAGGGGACGAAGGCAGAACCTCAATTTTGCGGTGAATTTGAGGAAGAATCAAGCATAAAAGATTTTTCCAACCCAAAAGCTGAAGCATTGGGCCGTTCACAAGTCAGCAAAACTGACAACGTAGAAAAAGACGTTGCTTTTGGTAAGGCTCATCCTGAGACAATAGAGCGTGCAGATAAACTCTTTGCTCTTGCGTTTAAAGGGCTTCGGGCTGCCGGAGATCCGGATGCTTATGAAAAAGCTTGTGCTATTTCGACCTCTTCTGATGCAAGAGATTTGCTTTCCAAGTAAACAGAATTTCCTTGACGTAATATTTATTACAAAATATTACAAAAATGCTTAAGAAAATAAATTCGTTTTAACATCTCTTAACATTACACTTGTATTTTTGATATATATGTGATATATTAAATATATATGTGATATATTAAATATATACGTTACTTAAAAATGCCCCATTTATTCCCGTTTGAGCGGTATTTTCCGTACGCCGAAAAAGTATCTTTTAAGGGCGTTAGTTGTGATGAATAATTTTACGAGAATGTGAAAGTAGGAGTTTTATTTATGAAAAACGAAAAAATTAAGATGAGAAAGACTTCAAGGCTGACAAATCCGGCAAGAAACAGTGTTTTGCAGAGCAGCAGTGATGATTTGCTGACATGTTATTTGAGAGAAATTTCGGGCTATCCGGCATTAAGTGCTGCCGAAGAAAAAGAAATTGCAAAGCGTGCAAAAGAAGGCGATAAACAGGCCAAAAAACAGCTTGTCAGGGCAAATTTGAAACTGGTAATAACAATTGCCAGAAAGGCTATCCACATATCCAGAATTCCCATGATTGACCTAATTCAGGAGGGAAATTTGGGATTGATGATTGCGGTTGAAAAATTTAATTACAAACTCGGATACAAGTTTTCGACTTACGCAAGCTGGTGGATAAAACAATCAATGTTTAAGGCTATTTCAGAGCAATCGCATTGCATGAAAATTCCTGTTTACATTCAGGAAACCCTGTCCAAATTCTCTAAAATTAAAGCTGAGATGGAGCGTCAGTACAACTGTCAGGTAAAGACATGCGATGTCGCAAAAAAAATGAACATACCTGCGGATAAAATTGATTCCTATCTTTCCGCATACTCCAAAACAATCTCAATAGAGGGCGGTTTTGATACAGACAGCGGGAAGGAAATAAGCGTAGCCGACATTTTGGAAGATGAAAAATCCTGTGTTCAGTCAAATGTGGAGTTTGAACACTTGCACAAAGATATTGAAATCGTAGTTTCGACGTTAAAAGAAAGGGAGCAGGATGTCGTCAGAATGCGTTACGGGCTGGGCGAATTTGCGAGGCAAACTCTTGAAGAAATCGGAAATATTTACGGCGTGACAAAAGAATGTATCCGCCAAACAGAATTGAGAGCCTTAAAAAAAATGCGTTCTTCGGCATTCGGGCAGGATGTCTTGTCTTGCTATATCAATGAGTAAACAGGTATCGAAAGGCTTAAGGGCTTAAGGGCTTTTTACGAAGTGATTAAGTGACTGGGTGATTAAGTGATTAAGTGCAATAATGCTTCGCAAATTTTTAAAAAACAGGGAACGGGGGGCAGGGAAGGGAATTTCTTGTCGTTGCGAGGAGAAACAAAGTTTCGACGAAGCAATCCAAAAAATTGCCTCATTATTCCTGAAAGGCTTTTTACGAAGTGATTAAGTGACTGGGTGATTAAGTGATTAAGTGCAACAAAAAAATTAAAACTTTTCTTCTCACGTCTCACCTCTCACGTCTCACGTTTTCCCAATTCCCAATTCCCAATTCCCAATTTCCTTTTCCCGTTTCCCGTTTCTCTTCTCACGTCTCACGGTTTCCCCCATTTTCCATTTCCATTTGTAAATATTCTTTATATAATTAGTAGCTTTTTATTTTTTTTGTAGCATAATGTAGGAGTTACACAAAATATGGAAAGAAAACAATGTACGAACAAAACTACGAAAACCAACAACTACAGTGTGTTGAATGTGGAAAAATCTTTGAATTTCTAGCAGAAGATCAAGAATTTTACGCAAAGAAAGGCTATTCAGCTCCGAAAAGATGTCCTGAATGCCGCGAAAACAGAAAAGCAAGAAGTAACAACTCAAGAGGGGGCGGGTACAGAGAAAAAAGAGAATATCCTGTAACCTGTGCAGCTTGCGGTTGTGAAACTACAGTGCCTTTCAAACCAAGCAACGACAGACCAGTGTTCTGTTCTGACTGCTACAAAAAAGGACAACAATAACTGAAAATCTAAAATTTTAAAACACAGAAATTAATCTGTTAATATAATTTAGAAAAAATCGGTTTATATTTGAAACTTTTAAAAACCTCACGTAAGTGGGGTTTTTTGTAATGTAGAAATAAAAATAGCGGGTTTTAAAAATTAAACCCACTATTTAAATTTATTTTATATTTTCAGTATTCAATTTGTTCAAATACTTTTGGCAACTGGGATAAATCATCTATAACAAATTTATGGACCGGTTGCCCTTCAAGGATTGGATTAAGTTGTTCACTAAGAAGTTGGTTTAATCTTGCAGCAGCCCAAGTTCCTTCCACTTTAGATTTTTCACCGCTTGAAACTTTTTGTAATCCTTCGTTAATAACTTTTTTCGTTAATGCAAATATATTTTTTGCGAACAATAAATGACTTGCTCCATCTTTTTGTTCTTTTGTAAGAACTGTGAATGAGTGGTGGCTTTGACTTAATGGTTCTGCAATAGGAATACCAGTATTTCGACTCAACCAAGAAGTAGAATAACCTCCAATTTTTTTTAATTCTTCTGCAATATTGGCATATCCAGGTTGCTCAAGATATACAACAGTCTTATTAAATTTTTTACCTAAGCCGCATAAACTTAATACTGTTCCTAATTTACTATTAACTTCATTGGTTACTTTAATGGTTGCATTATTAAATTGTTTACTTACAGCAACTAAATCTTCAGGATTTTTAAAAGCTTTTCTTGACACTTGAACTAAATTCACACTTCCAAAACTTGCTTGATTGTTATTTTGCACTGGGGTAACATTCATTTTAATTTCTCCTTTACGTTATATGTTACTTACTAAAATTACATTGATGTTTATATAAAGTCCGTAAAGGAAAAATTTTACCCTTTTGGAAAAATTATTTACAAAAATTAATACTCAACATTTTTACGCTTAAAATTTTACTCCGATTTTCAGAGAGTTAGGCAACTTAGATATACAAATACCACAAGTAACAACTCAGGTAAAAATGCAAACAAGTCTTGCATCATTGTGAGGAGGTAAATGTTCTGACCTATGCTAAAGAGCGTTCGAGTCATTGCGAGGGGTGGGTTTCCGGCTATGCATAGATTGTCCACCGAAGCAATCTATCTTATGTTTGTACATTGGCAAGATTGCTTCGAAATGCAAACCTCTTTGTGTGTCTACAAGTTTCATGCCTCGCAATGACGCGGCAGTGTAAGTTTTAAGTGTGTTTATTTCTTGCCGACTTGAGTTATTACCTGTTACAACCCTTGTTAATTATACTTTAACTGCCGGTGACGTATTTATAAATTTGTCGAGGTGGCTGTATTTTGAATAGGACCCTTCAGGGTCGCGTCTTATCGCTTCAATTTCGTTACGGATGCTCACAAAAAGTTCCGCCAAATTAGGGTCAAACTGTGTTCCCGAGCAGGTTCTTATCTCTTTAATAGCTTCCTCGTGCGAAAGAGCCTTTCTATAAGAGCGGTCGGAAGTCATGGCATCATAAGTGTCAGCGATTGCAATAATTCTGGACGAAATCGGAATTTGCTCTCCTGAAAGCCCTTCAGGATAACCTCTTCCATCGTACCGTTCGTGGTGGGATTTTAGCCAATTTGAAATTAGTTTAAGTTTTTCGATTCCGCTAACCAATTTTCCCCCAAGTGCAGGGTGGGTCTTTATAACCTCATATTCTTCAATTGTCAGCTTTCCCGGTTTTAGAAGAATTTTCTCGGGAATAGCTATTTTGCCAATGTCGTGCAAAAGTCCCGTTGTTTCTATTTCTTCCAATAAATCGTCCGAAAGGTTCAAGTGTTTTGCCAGAGCCAGAGAGTACAAAGTTACTCTCATTGAGTGGCCGAGGGTATACTTATCTTTTGCATCCAGTGCGTAGGCAATAGATTTTATTGTCTTGTAAAATAATTCCGACAAATCCCGCAAAATCTGCGTTCTGGAAGTGCTGATTTCGTATTTCTTAATCCCGCTTTCCACAATCATGCATAATTGTTCAGGTTCAAACGGTTTCAAAATGTATTGAAAAAGGTGGCATTCATTTATTGCTTCTACCAGTATATCTATGTTTGAGTAGCCGGTTAGTAATATCTTTACGATATCAGGGTATTTTTCATATATCCTTTTAAAAAGTTCTGTTCCTTCCATAATGGGCATTTTTTGGTCAGAAACTATCAGCGAAATCTCTTTCCCGTGTTCCTCAAGTATATCGAGAGCTTCCCGGCCGCTTGAGGCCAAAAGGACATTATACTTATTCTTGAATATCCTCTGAAGCAGGTCCAGATTGCTTTTTTCATCATCAACAGCAAGAATTGTATGCTTTTTGTCTTCGCCTTTTGACAAAAGAATGTGTTCTAAATCTGAACTAATGGTTTTGTTAAAGTAATTTTTACTCAATAACCTGTCCTTTTTCACTACCACTAAAGGAATAACGACATAAAAACGATTTTCTTTAAGATTGTAGCACAATTGTAACAAAAATTCAAATAGAATTAATTAGTTCAGCATGACGTATTTACTTTTTGTGTCAACAGACCCTAGTTCTTTTCTTCCTCAATCATTTTAGCCAAAACCATTTTCGCTTTGCGAAGTTGGACATCATTTCTGTTAAATATATCTTTTTCAGTCAATTTCACTTCAATGTCGGGAGCTATACCCTTTTTATTAATATCATGCCCCGCAGGAGTCAAATATTTTGCGATTGTTAAATTCAATCCTGTTTCATTGGGCATTGGGATAATTTTTTGAACCATTCCTTTTCCAAACGTTTTTGTCCCGATTAATGTCGCCTTGTGATAATCTTTCAAAGCCCCCGATAATATTTCACTCGCACTTGCAGATGCCCCGTCAACCAGTACCAGCATAGGTTTATCTACAACATATTCGGTTTCTTGTGCGTAAATGTCTTTCTTGTAACCGTTTCTGCCGACTATACTGACCAGAGTTCCTTTGTTGATGAACATGTTCGCTATGAAAACAGCATTGGGTAACAATCCGCCGGTATTTCCTCTTAAATCTATTATAAGCCCCTTTGTGTTGTTTGTTTTTTCAAGTGCGTCTATAAATTCACTTGAAGTCGTATTCCCGATAAAGCTTAAAACCTGTATATATCCTATGTTTTTGTCAATAGAGCTTTTTACGGTTTTAATTTTTATTTCCTTTCGTATTATTTTTTTTGTTATTAATCCCTTTTTTCTTAAAACGGTAATTTTTACAACAGTATTTTCCGGCCCTCTCACCAAATCCGCAACTTCGGAAGCTTTCATTCCCGAAATTTCTTTTCCGTTGACTTTCAGAATTATATCCCCGCTTTTAAGCCCCGCAAAAAATGCCGGAGTGGACTCAATTACACTCACAACATAAGTTTTTCCGCCCAAAGAAGATATATTAACCCCGATGCCCGTGATTTTTGAATCTATCGAAGTGTTTTGCTCCGCATAATTTTTTTTATCCAAATATCTGGAGTACGGGTCGTCCAAGCTTTCCAGCATAGTACCTATCGCAACGTTAGCATCGTCATCATTCTTTATTTTGCCGCGATAATGGCTCTCCCACCTGCTCCAGTCTTGCCCGTTCAAAGAGGAATCATAAAAATTCTTTTTAACGATTTTCCAGGTTCTGTTGAATAAAGTTTGAGAATTTACATGCTCTTTATTGACTAATTCCTGAGTGTTCGTAATAGTTGAATTTGTGACAAAATCCCCCATCAGAATTTTATTGAAAATAAAAAGTGCCAGTACTAATAAAATAAATATAATAAATTGTTTTTTCTTCATTTTTAACTCTTCTCTCAATAACATTTAATACCAACATTTGTTTTTTTTCAATAGCCTTATAGAGAATAGTGAAGGAGAAGGGGGGAAAGTGAGACGTGAGAGGTGAGACGGGAAACGGAAATTGGTAATTGGTAATTGGGAATTGGGAATTGGTAATTGAACCGTTCGACCCTTCAACTTATCGACTCATCGACTTATCGACTTATCAACTTATCAACTAGAAAACGGGAAAAGAAAAGTTTTAATTTTTTTGTTGCACTTAGTCACTTAATCACCCAGTCACTTAATCACTTCGTAAAAAGCCTTTCAGCCTCATTTATACACTTCAACGTATTTTGGATTAACGGCCAGCCATTTGAAAGATTGCGGCGATGTGTCGGGGATATCAATAACGAAAGTTCCGCCGTATCGGCCTCTTACAAATCTCAAATAACCTTCATTTGCAAGATTGTTCAAAGCCTTTCGGATAGTATTCGGGCTTAAGTCGAGTTCTTTTGACAATTCCATGATGGAAGGCAATTTTGAACCGATTTCATAATTCTGTGCAATCAAGGCCTTAATATGATTTTGGGTTTTTTCGTAGTTGTAAAATGCTGTTTCCTGAGCCGAGGCAAAAATTGATGTTTCTTTTTTAGGGGAAAGAATATTTTCACCGGGCATCTTTATAACAGTTGTGCCGTACCGGCCCCTGCGTGCGAGTAAAATTCCCTTTTTAATTAAAGATTTAAGTGCATCATGAATTGTTTTTATGCTTACTTTTAATTCGGCGGACAACCGCTCGTGAGCAGGTAATTTGTCACCTACGTTCAATTTTTTTGTAATATATTTTTCCAAGTCTTTTTCAACTTTTTCAACCAGAGTAACGTTATCTGAAATATCCAATTTTGTCCTCGGCATTGAAAAATTATCCGACGCAAGAATCCATCTGGCTTCGTTTGACATCTTAAATTTGTGTTCAAGAATTCTCATGGAGCACAAAGCCTCCAAAGCAAGCCTTGTGGTGTTTGGAGAAATCCCTATTGAAGTTGCCAAAACCCTTGAAGAAGGGAGTTTTTGGCCTATCTTTATTTTTTTGTCAATAATATATTTTTTGATTAAATCAACGCAAATATCTCTTTTGGAAGTCAATTTTCTGAGGGTGGAAGTGGATTTTTTCCAATTTCTTACCATGGTGCCGATACACTGCTTTGATTCTACATGCCCCTTGTCCTCAACATATCTGAATGCGTTTTGCATTGTTCCGATACTCACACCCAAATGATATGCCAAATCTGCCTTTTGAGGCAGCAGGTCGGTTTCTTTTATTTTCCCCGCCTTAAAATCGGCTTCAATCCAATCAATCAGCCAATTTGCGACCACCATGGCCTTTGATTCAAAAATATTTTTTAAATCAGGAAACGGGACAGAAACATCTTTAACACTGAGTTTTCTGAGATTATTTTTATCCAATAACAAGAATTCATCTGTTTTTTTCACGATTAGCCTCCACGCTTCAAACTAATTATACAGTTAATATAAAAAAACAAGCAACTTTTTTTTGCTAGCAAACGCCAAAACCTTTACAAATCTTAAGGTTGGCAGAACATAGAATAAGTTTATGAGTCGATGAGTCGAAAGGTTAATTTTTCAGTGTCGTTGCGAGGAGAAACAGTGAGACGTGAGAGGTGAGACGTGAGAAGAGAAACGGGAAACGGGAAAGGAAATTGGGAATTGGGAATTGGTAATTGAGAACAGAACCCTTCGACCATTCAACTCTTCGACCTTTCAACCCTTCAGCCTTTAAGCCCTTAAGCCCTTCGACTTATCAACCCTTCAACTTATCGGCTTAATCACTTCGATTTACCTATTCCAAAGGCTTCTTGAAGCAAGAAAATTCCGCCGTAGGCTATAAGCCCCGCTCCGCAAAATTTTGAGAAAATCTGTTTCCCGCCTCTTTTGCCGAAGAAGGTCCCGATTGCTAGTCCGAAAGGAATAACTTCGCTTACGAGCATTGAGGCAAAGCCTTTGCCGTAGCCGGCAATATTTGTGAAGAAGCCGGTCAAATTTTCATCAAGAGAGTATTTAAACAATTCTTTTTTAACGCCTGCCTCAACAGTACTAGGGCTGTCAAGCTTCATATCATCCAAATAGCGTTCTGTTAAGCCTGTTGCTTTGTGATTTTTTTCATAGGCACTGGCTTTAATTTTGCCGGCAATGTGAGAATCGTAGGCAATTAAGCCCAAAGTTGCGGCTCCTAAAGTTTGAGTCAAAACATTTGCTATTTTTATAGTTTTAATATTCGGAATTTTCATAAATTATTCCTTTTTGGTTTCTTTTTCAGGTTTTTCCTTGACCTCAAATTCCTTTTGCATCGGATTGCCTGACATTTTCAATAAAATATTTGAAGCTTTCAGTGAATCTTCACCGTAGCCCGTTTTTTGTTTTTGGATATCTTTAAGAAGTTTTACAGAAGTGTCATTGCCTGTTGCCAATCTGGATTCCAGAGCCGCCATAGCTATAAATTTAACAGGTTGAGAAGGGTCTTGAAGCATTTTATTGACCAAAGCATTCAATGCAGGGTCATTTTTTCTGCTGTCATCTTCCTGAAGTCTTGCCAAAACCTCTTTTGCACCCATTAGCCGTACATCTTTGTTCTGGTTATTCAAATAACCTTCCAGTGTTTTTACGTAATCATCCGTGAGCTGAACCACTTCACGCTTTTCTGTTTTTTTCTTCTCTGGTACTTGTGCCGGTGCGGATTGAACCGGAGCCGGAGTTGTAGGCTGAGCAAGGTTTTGCGTATAGTAACTTGCAGGATAGCTCGGATTTGTAGAGTAATTCGCCGCATTAACCGTTGATGCGGGAACACTTGCACCGGGTGCCGCAACTGAAGGATTAAATATCTGAATATTTACTCCCGAATAATTCGGTACCTGAACGTTTTGAGCTTGTCCAACCATATCTGCCATAAACTTACCTTTCACTACTTATCTAAATAAAGTCTAAAACCATGAAATAATTGCCTTTTTTAGGAATTTTTTAAGAAATGTAACAATGGTTGGTTGGCTTTTTGCGAAGTGATTAAGGGAGTTGATAAGTCGAAAAGGCTTAAGGGCTTAAAGGGTGAAGGGTTGAAGGGTTGAAGGGTCGAATAGCTTTTTACGAAGTGATTAAGTGACTGGGTGATTAAGTGATTAAGTTCAATAATGCTTCGCAAATTTTTAAAAAACAGGGAACGGGGGCAGGGAAGGGAATTTCTTGTCGTTGCGAGGAGAAACAAAGTTTCGACGAAGCAATCCAAAAAATTGCCTCATTATTCCTGAAAAGCTTTTTACGAAGTGATTAAGTGACTGTGACCGGGTTGAACGGTCGAACGGTTCAATTACCAATTCCCAATTACCAATTCCCAATTTCCTTTCCCGTTTCCCGTTTCTCTTCTCACGTCTCACTTCCCTCCTGTCCCCTTTTTCGGCTAACTGTTATATAATAATTAAATGCAGAATTCAGAATTTATTAAAAGCAGGCCGCAGAGGCTTTGTAAGATGTGCGGGAAATGCCCAGAGGGTTATCCGCTTTCCATTTGGGATAAAATGCCTGAAGGTTGCGGATTTGAAGGTTGGCTTTTTCAAAAAAAAGAAGAAATAAAACAAAAAATCCGCAAACAAAAAGAACTTTTGTTGTCGCTTGAGGTTATGGTAAAAACAGTAACTCCCGAGCAGGCTGAAAAATTAAGCGAAAGCATAAAAAAAATTAAAAAAACAATAGAAAGTTATGCAAAATACGGCTCCGAAAATTGGTAGAAAGACAAGGGCTTAAAAAGTGAGACGTGAGATGTGAGACGTGAGAAGAGAAACGGGAAACGAGAAAGGAAATTGGGAATTGGTAATTGGAAACAGAACCTTTCGACCATTCAATTTAGTGACTTAAATTCAGATCCCGCATCAGAATGAATAACAAAAGTCAACCGCCATACCCTAAGCAGTGCGGGATGACAATAAAGTGAAAAGGTAATTGGAAATTGGCAATTGGGAATTGGTAATTGAACCGTTCGACCCTTCGACCCTTCGACTTATCAACTAGAAGACGGGAAACGGAAAGTTTTAATTTTTTTGTTGCACTTAATCACTTAATCACCCAGTCACTTAATCACTTCGTAAAAAGCCCTTCGACCTTTCAACCCTTCACCCCTTAAGCCCTTAAGCCCTTATACCAATCCCTCGCGGACTGCCTTAACTGCCGCCTGTACTCTGTCATTTACGCACATTTTTTGCAAAATCGAGCAAACGTGAGCTTTCGCTGTGTGAACGCTTACAATTAATTCTTTTGCAATTTCCGTATTGCTTTTTCCCATGACAAGATGTTTTAAAACTTCACATTCTCTTTCTGTCAGAGGAACTCGGCCGGTGGCCCCCGTTTTTGACGGCAAAAGACTTGTGTTTTCAGGTTTAGGGAAAGCGTTTAATGCTATCTGTGCTACTTGCGGGTCAATCCAGCAAACACCATTTGCAACATCTCTAACCACGTCGGCAAGTTTCACCGGATCAATGTCCTTAAGGCAATATCCGTGGGCTCCTGACGCAAGTGCCGCTATAACTTCCTCTTCCCTGTCGTGAGAAGTAAGTGCTATGATTTTTGTTTCGGGCAGTATTTCTTTTACCTTAATTGTTGCTTCTATTCCATTCATCTCCGGAAGTCCCAAATCCATCAAAACTACATCGGGTTTAAATTTGGCTATAAGTTCCAGCCCTGCTGCAGCATTGTCACACTCGGCAATAACATTTATATCTTTGTTCGAATTTAACGCACACCGCAATCCCACTCTTGTTAATTTAAAATCTTCAACAATTATAACGTTTAATGCTTTTATTTTTGTACTGTCATTTTCGGCAGGCTTATGTTTGTGCTTCGATGAAGCAGTTTTTGTTTCGCTCATTGTTCTCTCCTGATTTTTTTAACGGACTTAATATTTTTAGATGAATTATAAGGTTTTACTCTTTGATTTAATAATACTTTTGACACCTTGTATATTACCCAATCAAGCGTCAAACATGGACTAAATTAAATTGCCCAACCGGGTATATATACTTTAACAATATTGAGTATATGCCTACCGGAGACGAAGGGAATTGGCAGTCTTCACCGGTTTATTTAAAAGGTTGGTTTCGTTAAGTTTTATGACTTAATTTGCTAATTATTGCTTGACTCCGACAAAAAAAGTTGTTTTATTAAGTCACAGTAAACATTAATTTCTTCCTTTACAGTATCAATCCCCTTTATTAAATCCTTTATTTCAAGGATTATTTTTTCATTTTCCAAATTATTTATCATTTCACATACCCCTAATTAAAAAACAATTCACCCCTATAGGTTTCTTTTCGGCAGAAATGATTGAAAACTTTATGGAAAAATGTGCTTTTGTAACAAAGATTAATATTGGCGAACAGCTCACTCTATCATTTTTTTGGTATTATGGAATAAAAGCGAGGAAAAAACAATGACAACACAAATTATAGAAGCCAAAAACGGCCGAATAACACCCGAAATGTTTGCAGCAGCAGAGAAAGAAGGGCTTTCAAAACAGGAAATTCTTGAAAAAGTCGCATCCGGCAGGGTGGTTATTTTAAAGAATAATAGAAGAGAAAACGTTGTGCCTACTGCAGTCGGCGAAGGAACAACGGTTAAAATCAACGCCAATATAGGAACTTCTCTTGAGCGTTCCTCAATTGAAGAAGAATTAGACAAGGTAAAGATTATAGAGGCGACCGGTGCTGACGTTTTAATGGATTTATCCACAGGTGATAACATTGACGAAACAAGAAAACAAATTATTGCCGCAACAAATCTTCCAATCGGCACTGTGCCTATGTATCAGGCAGGGAAAGAGGCTCTGGATATACATAGGGATTTGGCAAAACTTTCCAAAGAAAAGCTTTTTTCTGACATAGAAAAACAATGCAAAGACGGAATTGATTTTATAACCGTTCACTGCGGCGTGACGAAGTTTGTGGTTGACCAGTTACAAAAGCAGGGCAGAGTTACAAATGTTGTATCCAGAGGCGGCTCAATGCTTGCCTGTTGGATTAGGGCAACCGGCATGGAAAATCCTTTGTATGAATATTACGACGAACTGCTGGAACTTGTAAGAGAATATGATTGCACATTGTCTCTTGGTGACGGCCTAAGGCCCGGTTGTACGGCTGATGCAGGCGATAGAGCTCAGGTGGCTGAAACATTAATTTTGGGGGAATTGGTGCAGCGTGCAAGAGCGGCGGGTGTTCAAACGATGGTTGAAGGCCCCGGGCATGTGCCTTTGAACAAAATTGCCTCAATGATTGAAACAATAAAAGTTCTTACGGATTATGCACCTTTATATGTCCTCGGGCCTTTGGTTACAGATATTGCACCGGGCTATGACCACATAACTTCCGCTATCGGCGGAACTCTGGCGGCGTATCATGGAGCTGATTTCCTGTGTTATGTAACTCCGGCCGAACACCTCGGCTTACCCGATGTTAAGCAGGTACGAGAAGGAATTATCGCATCAAAAATATCGGCACATGCGGCTGATTTGGCGAGAGGGAATAAAAAGGCACTGGAACAGGATTTGCAGATGTCTATTGCAAGAAAAAATCTCGATTGGGAAGGGCAAAGACAGTACGCAATTGACAAATGTGTTTTTGAAAAAATCGATCAAGGCAAGCCATGCACTATGTGCGGCCAATACTGCAGCATGAAAATTTTTAAGGAATATTTTTAAAATTGTCGTGAAAAAGGCTACCTAAAAAGCGGAACAGACAATTTGTTTGTCCATTCCGTTTTTTTGATTAAATTGAGTTGTTATTTTTTTCTCTGTTTTTTTGGCTTCGGCAGCTTCTTTTTCCAAGTTTGCCTCAGCTTTTTCAATTATTTTGGCTAATTGGTTTTGAGTTTCGTCATCTGCTTGGCCTGCAACATCAAGCAGTTTATCCAACAGTTTGGTATCGCCGCTTTTGCGTGTAAGAGTATACAGGTCATTGCTATTTTTTAAAAGGAACTCGCCTATTGGTATCTGTTCCAAAGTCCCAACTACACGAAGGGCTTTAACGGCAACTTCCGGCTGACTGTTTTCCATAGCACTCTTGAATATTTTCAAGCCATGTTTTGAGCAGAACTCACCTCTTGGCTCCTGCTTAAGTTTGGTTGCCGCAAAACTAAGAAAATCCTTTACCGTGTCTGTCTTTCCTTGTTTCAATAAATTACCGGCAACCTCAGCTCCTTTGTCAAGATAAATTTTTGCCGTGTCATCACCAAAGGATAAGAGCTTGCCCATAATCATTCTTGAAAGTGAGTGTGCTGAATAAAGAGCATCAAGTCCATCTCTGAGGAATATTTCCTTTTGTACCTCAGGTTTCAAAGTTTCTATTTGCCTCCAAGTCTCTGATTGAGAATCTCTGGCAATCGATTTTTCAAATTCCCAAGGTTTATCGTTAACGTTACCCGCTTCAATAAATGGCTTTAATCCGAATTTTTTGTAAAAACCTTCTTTATGCTCGCCTGCTTCTTCAATCATTTTAGAAAACATCATAATTCGTTTATAATTATAATAAAAGTTTTTCGAATTTGAATTTTTAAATAAAGAGGAAAGTAAACTATAATTGTTTACAATAGCTTCTCCTTTTGCTTTAGGACTAATAAGTTTAGCCATGTCAAGGTACTGATATATTAGTTCACTTGTATCTCTTTTATTAAAATCTAAATTTTTCCAAACATTGCCATGTTCTCTTGCAAAGAAAGCTTCTTTAATTTCCTCATTTTTAATTTTATAAGACACGTCGAACAAAAAATTATGTGTACTAAATTTCTTGTCTAGAATTTCCCAGTCGTTATATGAAGGGTTCTTTTTTGTAAAAATACCTAAAACATCTGTTTTCTTGTCCAACAAAACTTTTCTTAATATATCGTCTGGAAGGTTTAAAAGTTTTTCTATATTTTCTAAATCTTTCCAATAGGTTGTACTTTCAGAAATATTTTTAAAAAATTCTTTGGCTGCATCGGCAATAATTTTGGAATTTTTCGATGCCATTCCGAAAGATACGCAATCTCCGTAATTCGGAAGGGAATTATTTTGTACCTGAGTTTGAGCCTGAGGGTTTGAGTTCATCTTTGTGCTGTTTGTTTGATTTAAACCGTAATGACGGTTTTGAATAGACTGTACTTGCATTGTTTTATCCTTTCTTCTCTAAAATAAAATATAGACCCCTTTGATAACTCTATTAATGTTTATACAAAACCCGTAAAAATATTTTTTGCGGGTAAAGTCAAAATATTTACAAAAATTAACAATTAGTTTAAAAAATAACAGCTCAGCAGAAATCAAGTGAGGCTGAAACTCTTTAGTAATAGGTGTTCGTGCCTCCTCCTTCCTTGCGGAGGAGGATAGAATTTCAACGCGAGGTACGAGCGTATGAAATTCTTGGTGGAGGGTGAAAAGCGGATTGTGATTACGTTTTCCCTCACCCGCTTTTCTAACGTTCGCGGCTCCACCGCTCACATTGAAAAGACGGCCTCCCCGCAAGGAGGATGCAATTGGCACGTTAAATCACGACTTACGACCATGTTAAATTCTGCTGACCTGTTACACCGAGAAAACGAAATATTAATAAATTGCAAAAAGGTTAAAAATTTACAACTCTTATACAGTTTGAAAGGTCAAAGACCTTTGTTAGTATTGAAATCTTTAAACCAGCCCTTTTCGTGCGTAGTAGTCTTCAATAAATCCAGTATTAAAGTTGCCGGAGATAAAGACATCATCTTCAATTATATCCTGATGGAAAGGAATTGTTGTTTCAATGCCTGTGACGACATATTCTTTTAATGCTCTGTACATCCTTCTGCGGGCTTCCTGCCGATTTCTGCCCCAGCAGATAAGTTTTCCTATCATTGAATCGTAATATGGCGGAATCGAGTATCCGGGGTATGAGTGCGAATCCACTCTGACGCCAAAGCCCCCCGGTGCAACGTATCCGTCGATTTTGCCCGGACACGGCATAAAATCTTTGTCGGGATTTTCCGCATTAATTCTGCACTCAATGGCATGTCCTCTTAACAAAACATCTTTTTGCGTAAACCCGAGTTTTTCACCCGCCGCGATTAAAATCTGTTCCCTGACAATATCAATATTTGAAATCATTTCGGTAACGCAGTGTTCAACTTGAATACGCGTGTTCATTTCCATAAAATACCATTTTTTGTCGTTATCCATTAAGAATTCTATTGTTCCGGCACCTTCATACTTAATTGCTTTTGCTGCACGGACGGCTGCTTTCCCCATTTCCTTCCTTATTTTTTCGTCAATCGCCGGAGACGGAGCTTCTTCAATCAGTTTTTGGTGACGACGCTGGATTGAGCAATCTCTTTCACCGAGATGAACAACATTTCCAAAGCTGTCGCCCAGAATTTGAACCTCAATGTGTCTGGGATTTTCCAGATATTTTTCTATATAGACATTCGGGTTGCCAAAGGCGTTTTGGGCTTCTTGCCGGCACATATTCATCATGCCTTCGAGTTCGCTCTCTTTTCTGACAATTCTCATGCCTTTTCCGCCGCCGCCCGCCGTTGCTTTAATTATAATAGGATATCCCGCTTTTTTTGCAAATGCTTTGGCTTCGTCAACTGTTTTTACCAAATCTGTTCCGGGCGTCACGGGTACTTTGTGTTCAGCCATGGTTTTTCTTGCGGTGGCTTTGTCGCCCATCTTTCTCATTGCATCCGCCGAAGGGCCTACAAATTTTATTCCGTGTTGGGTACAAATGTCAACAAAGTCGGCTCTTTCCGCCAAAAATCCGTAGCCCGGATGGATTGCATCCGCACCGCACATCATTGCGGTTGAAATTATAGCAGGGATGCTTAAATAACTTTTTGTGCTTTGAGCAGGCCCTATGCAATACGCCTCTGTCGCCAAACTTACGTGCAAAGACTGAGCGTCGGCTTGAGAATACACGGCAACTGTCGGAATTCCTAATTCTCTGCATGCCCTTATTACCCTAACGGCGATTTCTCCGCGATTGGCTACTAATACCTTTTTGAACATTTTTTGTTATCCCTCAATATTTATTGTATTTAGGTGAAAAGGTGAATGGGTGAACGGATTAAAGGTTATTAAACTTTTCACCCTTTCAGCCTTTAAGCCTTTCAACTAAAAAAGCTTCGCTTTTTTACTCTACGTACATCAAAACTTGTCCGAATTCAACGGGCTGGCCGTCTTCGACACAAATCTCGGCCACTTTTCCTGAAACATCCGACTCTATTTCGTTCATCAATTTCATTGCTTCAATTATACAAACGACATCTCCGTCAGAAATGGCTGAACCAATTTCCACAAAAGGCTTTGAATCAGGTGAAGGCGATTTATAGAAAGTTCCTACCATCGGAGAAGTTATCGGTTTGCCTTTTTTGACTTCAACCGGAGTACAAACAAAAGCTTCGGAAGTTCCTGCCCCTTGAAGCGTGGAAGCCGAAACAATTGAAGGTGCGGCTCCGGATACGATTCCTTTTTCCTTCTTAAGCACTATTTCCTTGTCGCCTTCTTTTAATGAAAGTTCCGTTAAGCCGTTTTTGTTTAGCAAATCTGCTAATTCCTGTATGTGTTTTTTGTCAATCATTTTCTCTATTCCTCACTTTTTCAAAGGAAATAGTAAATAGGAAATGGTAAATAGATAGCTAATTTCTATTCCCTATTCCCTATTTTCTATTCACTTTATTAACATCTATCTAAATATTCATTAGTTCTTGTATCAACTCTGATTTTATCACCGTTTTGAACAAAGAAAGGAACATTTACAACTGCACCTGTTTCCATTGTAGCACGTTTTGTCCCGCCCTGTGCGGTGTTGCCTTTTTCGGCAGGCGGTGTGTCAACTACTTCCAATTCAACCTGCATAGGCATGTCCACCCCGATAACTTTGCCGTCGTGAAGCAATACAGAAAGGTTCATGTTCTCTTTTAAATATTTCATGCCATCTCCGATCTGAGCTTCAGACAATGAAATTTGCTCGTAATTTTCGCTGTCCATCATAACAAATTCTTTACCTTCTTTGTACAGATATTGCATACCTCGTCTGTCTAACATCGCTCTGGCAACCTTTTCACCCGCTCTGAAGGTTTTTTCGACGACCTGACCTGTTTCAACGTTTTTCAATTTTGTTCTGACAAAAGCCGCTCCTTTGCCCGGTTTCACGTGCAAAAATTCAACAACTGCCCAAAGCCCATGGTCTAATTCCAACGTTAAACCTGTTTTTAAATCATTTACCGAAATCATGTCCTGCTCCTGTTAATCTATTCTGATATTTTTTGATAATATCATAAAAAAGTCAAATTTCAAAATTGCTTAACATTTCTTGCTTGGAAATCCAAATTGGTATATTATTATTAAAGTTACGGGAATAAGAAACAGGGAACAGGAAACGGTGAAGGGACAAATATTTAAGATACATTCGGATTTTTATTACGTAAATTCAGGAAACGAGGTTTACGAGTGTAAGGTGCGTGAAGTTTTAAAAAAACAAAAAGAAAAGATTTTGGTCGGAGATTTTGTAGATATTTCAGAGATAAATGCTCGTCAAAGTAGGTTAGGCTATTGTCCGGCTCCATCCCCCCTTGAGGGAAGGACTCCGCTCTGTCGATTGAGTATCGACAGAGATGGAGGGAAAGGTTTGGGGTGGGGGGCTTCCAAAATTGCCCAACAGCAAAAAACTGCTGTTATAGAAAAAATCTTACCCAGAAAAAATTTCTTAACCCGTCCGAGTGTCGCAAACGTTGAGCAGGTCGTAATAGTTTCTTCGATTAAAGAGCCTGATTTGGACTTTGAACAGCTTAACAGGTACATTGCACTTGCAAAATACCATAAGATTAAAACAAAACTGTGCTTTAATAAAAATGATTTGTCGGAAGATGACACAATTATTGAAAAAATCTTTGAAATTTACGAACCGCTTGGATTTGAAATAGTTTTCACATCTGCTTTAGAAAAACTCGGAATAGAAGATTTTGTGGAACTTTTGGGAAATAAAATCACTGTTTTTTGCGGAAATTCAGGCGTGGGCAAATCGAGTTTGATAAACTCGATTTGCCCCGATTTAAATATAAAAACAAAAGAAGTTAGCGAAAAGACAAGCCGTGGGGTTCACACGACAAGACATTGTGAGATAATCACGATAGGAAACAGTAAATCGAAAACAGGAAACAGAAGCCTCTCACTTACAAAAATTATCGATACTCCGGGATTCAGCAATGTAAAATTTGATTTTTTAATGCCTGATGACATTGATGAACTTTTTGACGAAATAAAAAAATACAAATCAAATTGTAAATTCAAGGACTGTCTGCATATCCAAGAGGAAGGCTGCGAAGTTCTTGAACACATCGATGAAATTGACATTTCAAGATATCAGAGTTATCTTTCTTTTGTTGAGGAGGCAAAGGACTTTAAAGAAAAAGTAAAACGTCAGGGTACAAAAAAGGAAACCTCGCAAAAAGAAGGTTTGAACAGACAGGTTGCAAAAATCAGCACCCGCAAACGCCAGTCCGCCAGAAATACTCTAAAACAAAATATTTATAAGGATTTGGAAGAAGACGAATAAGTAAATGCCAACATCAAGCAAGTCGTTGCGAGGAGTGAGCTTGCGAGCGACGTGGCAATCCAAAACAGTACATAATCCTTCTTGGATTGCTTCGGCTAAAGCCTCGCAAAGACATAATTTGCAAACGCCAATCAGCCAGAAATGTTCAAAAGCAGAATCTTTATAAGGATTTGGACGTTTAATTGAATTTTTTAAAAAAATGGGTTATAATTATTTAAAAGAGGTTAAATATGGATCTTTCTAAAGTCATAAAAGAATTAAATTTACGCATAAAAGAAAAGTATCCCGATTTTCGCGGGTCTTATCTGTACGGTTCTCGTGCAAGAGGTGATTATCGAGAAGACAGTGACATAGACATTGTTTTGGTTTTTGAAAAAACACATTCTTATGATGAAGAAGCAGAAATTCATAGTATTGTTGCAGACTTAAACTGCAAATACGACATTGTGATTATTGGAATTCCTTACACAAAAAGACAGCTTAAAAAGAATTATGTCTTTCATAATGAGGTAGTGTTTAAAGGGATTTATTATGAAGCAGCATAAAGAATTGTTAGTAAAAAATTCTATGAAAAAAGCTGATGAAGCATTGACTGACGCCCAAAGTAATTTAAGTCTTACTTTAAAACAAAATCGCAATTATTATGCTGTATTTTATATAGTTTTGGCCTTAGCTTATTTGGATGATTTTCAAACAGGTAAACACCATCAACTTATGGGCTGGTTTAATAGGGAGTATATTTATAAAAATAAGATTTTTGGCGATAAATTAAAAACTATTTACCAAACATTAATTGCCAACAGAGAAAAATTTGATTATAGCGTCATGGAAACGCCTAAAGAAGAAACTGTTAAAAAAGGTTTTGAAGATGCGAAATTTTTCGTTCAAACGGTAAAAGAATATATTTTGAAAAGACTATAGGCAGATAATCAGCCAGAAACGTCCAGAAACAAAATATTTATAAGGATTTGGAAGAAGACAAATAAGTAAATGCCAACATCAAGCAAGTCGTTGCGAGGAGTGAGTTTGCGAGCGACGTGGCAATCCAAAACAGTACATAATCCTTCTTGGATTGCTTCGGCTAAAGCCTCGCAAAGACATAATTTGCAAACGCCAGTCCGCCAGAAACGTCAAAAAGTTTGCAGGAAAATTATAAAATTGTCTCAAGCAAAGGGTTGTAACCCTTTATTTGTGTTTTTAATCAGAATATTGAAACAATTCTTGCGTATTGCATTCCAATGCCCAGCAAATTTTGTTTAAAGTCTCAAAATCAACCCCTTTAGTTTTATTATAATAAAGATTTGAAATAGTGTTATAATTTAACCCTGTCATCTGGCTAAGTTCTGCTATTTTTAACCTTTTAATTCCCATAATTATGGATAGTCTATTTTTAATCATAAATTTGATTGTAACATTTTGTTCTTTACATGTTGACATATCTTATTATAATAAGATATCGTTTACTATGGTAAGAACTTTCTTTAATATTTTTTAACATAGAGGCAACTTTGAAAAAATTAATTATAAAAAACAAAATTAAATCACTAAAATCGTTTACTTTAGCCGAAACACTGATTACATTATTGATAATCGGGATTGTGGCAATTCTTACGATAAAATCATTGATTAGCTATACAAGCGACCTTGAAATCAGATCTTCATGGAAAAAAGATTTTTCAACCTTAAGTCAGGCAATTCAGCTCCTGAGAAATGATAATGGTGGAACTTTACTCGGTTTGTGTGCTGGTGGTGATCACACTTGTTTTAAAAATGCTCTTGCTCCATATTTAAGTTATTTAAAAGCTTGTGATATGTCTTCCAGTACAACCCAGCCTGGCGGATGCTGGCATATCTATAATGGAGACGGTACTTTTCAGGCAAAATATTTAAGTGGTGATGCCGTTACTACATCTCATTGGCTTATTTCCCCCGCGGGATTTGTTCTTAAAAATGGTCATCTCTTATATATTTCTTGGTATAAATCAGATTGTAAAGAGACAGGATATGGCCCGAACGCTCTCTCTTGTGGATATATATCGGTCGATGTTAATGGTTTTAAAGGCCCTAATACTGTAGGTAAAGATATATTTGAAACATCCGTCAGGGCAGATGTTTTAAAACCTATTGGCTCGATGGATGACAACTTTAACAATTCTTGTTCAGGAGCCGGCTATGGCTGTGCTGCTAAATATTTAGAATAGAAGAATAAATTTATGGTTATGCAATAAGCATTGAGCAAGGTGGGTTCCCTAACCCACTTTTATGGTAAGATTATTTTCGTGAGTGACATGAAAAAACTTATTAAATTAATCGACGAAAACTTGGACAAGTTATTGCCCGTGCAATACCCGCAAGAGATTTTTGAATCCATGCGTTACAGCGTTTTGGCCGAAGGCAAAAGGCTTCGTCCTGTCTTGTGTCTTGAGGCGGCAAGAGTTTTCGGCGGAAAAATCGAGGACGCAATTCCTACTGCGTGTGCAATCGAAATGCTCCACGCCCAAAGCTTAATACATGACGATTTACCCTGTATGGACAACGACGATTACAGGCGGGGAAAATTGACCAACCACAAGGTCTTTGGCGAGGCCGTGGCGGTTTTGGCAGGCGACGCACTGTTAACTTTTGCTCCTCAGCTTATAATCCAAAAAAGCAATTTGCCTTCTGAAATAAAATTAAGACTTTTGGAAGAATATTGTATTGCGGCCGGAGCCTACGGGCTTATTGCCGGACAGGCTGTGGATATAGAATCCGAAGGTAAAGAAATTTCACCTGAAACTCTTGAATTTATTCACACGCACAAAACCGCCGACCTTTTTAAATTAGCACTCAAGGCGGGGGCGATTATTGCAGGTGCGGGCGAAGAAAAAATTTCTGCAATGGAAAATTTCGGACAAAACCTCGGGTTTGCGTTTCAAATTTGTGACGATATTTTGGATGAAACTTCAACATTTGAAGAACTCGGTAAAACTCTTGGTAAGGATAAAGCTGCACAAAAACCTACATATACGGCAATTTTTGGGCTGGAAAAGGCCCGCACGGAAGTGATTTGCCTTTTGGATAATACTTGTGGTATAATGGCAAAACACGGTATCCAATCCGGCGTTTTCTGTGAGATAATCGACGGGATAAAAGAAAGGGCGACTAAGTGTTAGCAAAAGCGGATATTTTAAACACGGGGTATGAAGTTTTATTGACAGCCTTATTTGCGGCTTGTATTGCTCAGATAATGAAATTTATCTTGCATCTGATTTTTGAAAAGAAAATTAATTTTAAAATTTTTACAACAACGGGCGGCATGCCCAGTTCACATTCTGCTTCTGTCGTTAGTTTATCAACTTCTGTCGGGCTTATTACGGGATTTGATTCCATATCTTTTGCTATTGCAACCGGATACGCACTTATTGTAATGTATGACGCAGCAGGTTTAAGGCGTGCTTCGGGCAAAATGGCTGTTTGCCTGAATAAGATTATGGATGATTTTTACAAGCACGATGTTCAATCGGTCGGCGGGAAACTTAAAGAACTCCTCGGCCACACTCCCGTTGAAGTTTTTGCCGGTGCCATTTTTGGTGCTTTATACGCTTATTATATGCATTTTATGGTTTTGCAGTAAAATTTTATTTACAATTTCGTCATTTTCCGTTATTTAGTGCTAAAATACCGTTAGGGATATAACTGAGGATTTTTAGGTGAGAAGTAATCGTATAAAATATTGTTTTATTTCGTTTTGCATTTTGTTAATAGGGGTGCAGTTTGTTCTTGCAGGTGAAACTTTTCAGAATAACCTGCTTAAGGCCGACCTTTATCAGACCCCGTCCGGCGGAGTTAAGGTAACTTTGTACACCGGCAAACCTTACAATGACAACGTCGTTGTCAATAAAAAAAGTGACTTTGAATATGTTATTCTGATGCCTGAAACCTCAAATTCTTTGACGGCAAAACCATCGTTAACATCCGTGGCAGATACGGTTAAAGGCATTGAGATTAAGACACAGCAGTACGAAAATCAGGTTAAGGGCTACACTAAGATAGTCATTTCAACCGCAAAACCCGTTGAAATAACCACACAAGTCCAAACTTTGGCCGTTTCTGACTATAAATTAAGTGAAAAGGATTACAAAGAATTGCTCTCCCAATCGGCGAAGAAGGCCACCGCTCCGGTTAAAAAAGAAGCGATTAAATCTGTCCAAAAACCAAAACCAGCCACAATAAAGATAGGCACACCCGTTTTGGTTCAAAAAACAATGAAAAAGTTCACCTCCGCAAAAAAAACAGCCACGGCTAAACCTGTTTCAAAACCGGTTTCAGCTGCTGCTCACAAAACAATAGAAAAACCTCAAAAACAACCTGCACTGCAGCAACCTGAAGTTCAACCCGCATTGGTAGAAGAAAAGGCTCCGGCTTTGGTTGAAGAGCCGAAAATTGAAAGCGAAGCTACGGCTCCGATTCCTGAAAAAATTGCAGAAATACCCCAGCCCGTGGGAAGAATTCAGAAATACAAAAATATAATAAAAAATAATCTTTATGCCGTTTTAGGCGTGATTTTTGCAATTTTTGTTTTACTGCTTTTGGGTGCGAGAAGGATGACCAAAAATATTAATAAACAGAAAGAAGATTTTATAAGCCATTTGGAAGAAAAGCCTTTACCGGTTAGGAATTATTCAGAAAAAATCAATGATAATATGAACTGGAGAGAAAAATTTCAGACTTACGTTGAAGCCACACAGGCTTCTGACGGGGACGTGCAGAAAGATGAAAATATCCGGAATACTCAGGATTTGGATGAATTATTTGCTGACGAAGTCCCCGATATTTCTGAAGAAAAAACCGAAAATGAAACGATATCCTCACTTGATGAATTGGGAGAAATGTTTGAACAGGACAATGCCGACGAACAGGACTTTTCAATAGAAGAACTTTTGGGTGAAGAAGAAGAGAAAGAAGAAATCGGAGAAGAAGTAGAAGAAGAAAACCTTTCAGCCCTTCAGCCTTCCGGCCCTTCTGCCGAAGAAGATGAATTTATCAAATCAGAATTTGCCATTGATGACGATAAAGGATTCTATCTGGTTGATTTTGAAGATGCAACAGCACTTGTCGGACATATAGCGGAAGAAATTTTTATTCTGAAACGCTTTGATGAGAAGGTCAGAGGCAGTCTGCAAGCCAGATTAGACGAGAAAAAAGGAACCAGCACCAGTTATATGACAAAGGTAGGCGGTTTTAGAGGGCTTGTTGAGGTAACGCCTGATAATATGAATTTGTTAATTGAACTGTAAATTCGTGAGAGGTGAGAAGTGAGAGGTGAGAGGAAATTATTAATATTTATCGCCCTTATTACCTTGCTTTTAACTGGTTGCATTAAAAAAGATTCCCGAACGGTCATTCAATTCGCAACATGGGGTTCGCAATCGGAAGTTGCAATTTTGAAACCGATTTTGGCCGAATTTGAAAGGGAAAATCCTGATGTAAAAGTTGATTTAATACATATTCCGCAGAATTATTTCCAAAAAATTCACCTGCTTTTTGCGTCAAATTTGGCTCCTGACGTGATTTTTATAAACAACTTATATCTGCCAGTTTATGCCAATGCCGGCGTGTTGCAGGAGTTGAAAAGCCGAACAGTTGAAAAGCCGATAAGTTTGACTGTTTCAAAGAAAAACCATTCAACCTTTCGACCATTCAACCATTCAATTTTTTATAATAAGGCATTGGATGCACTATCTTATGACGGAAAGCTTTACGCCATTCCCCGAGATGTTTCAAACCTTGTAATTTACTACAACAAAGACCTTTTTGACAAATACAAAGTGCCATACCCTAAAGCAAATTGGACGTTTAAGGATTTTTTAGCTGTGGCTCAAAGGCTTACCAAAGACACAAATAACGACGGCAAAAGGGATATTTGGGGTGTAAGTTTTGAGGAAGATCCGCCGTTGTTTTATTTGCCTTATTTAATGTCAGAAGGCGGCGGGGTTTTGTCGGACGATTTGAAAACTTTGATAATAGATACACCGCAGAGCCAAAAAGGGCTTAGGTTTTATGCCGATTTAAGAAATAAGTACCACGTGGCACCGACAAAGGCCGAGAGTGCGAGTGCGACCATGGCTCAATTGTTTTTGCAAGGAAAGCTTGCGATGCAGGTTTCGGGGCGTTGGCTTGTGCCAAAATACAGGGAAGATGCGAAATTTAATTGGGATGTGATTAATTTCCCAAGAGGGGATAAGGGCAGTGTTGTTCCGCTTGACGCTTCAGGCTGGGCAATTTCAAAAAGTTCTAAGCATAAGGAAGAGGCGGCAAAGCTGGTTGAATTTTTGGCGTCAAAAAAAAGTATTGAGAAATTTACCCGAAGCGGGCTGATTGTACCTGCGAGAGTTGATGTTGCGGAGGGCGAATTTTTAGATAGAGATAGTGCAATTAAAAATTGTTCCTCTTATTTGACCCCCCACCCTTACCTTACCTCTCAACCCAAAGATACTCAATCTTTGGATTTCGGCAGAGTCCCTCAAGGGGGGAGGAAGAACCCATATAATGTAAGATTTTGCAGACCAAAAAGCGAAAGAGTTTTCATTGACGTAATCAAAACCTCAAAACCCACTCCGGTTTCGGTTGATTACAGTGAAATTCAGGACGAACTGCAAGAAAAAACGAATTATTTGTTTAATTTAAACACTAATGCTTGTCATGTTTTGAATTAAATTTGTCCAAAAGAGGTTGGAAATTGAGCCTTTTCGGAGATTTTAATTTTGAGGTGTCTAAGATTATTGCACCCTTTGAAGCATTTTTCAAAGTTTCTTTGATTACATCAGGGTACCATTCATATCCAGGTAACTCTTTATTATTAATCTTATTTATAACTACATCTATGTATTTCTGAGCGTTTTTAGGCATATCCGGATGTGCCGATTCTATCCACTTATGCATGGGTATACTCATTCTTGGGTTGTTATCTCCAGCACACTCTGTAATGCAGTTGCCCGGTTCATCTTCACCAGCCAACCCTTCAATCGGCTTTAGAGGAAATACATGTTCATTTGTTGAAACAGATGTGGAAATCAATCTCTGTGAAATTTCCTGTGGAGTTCTATAAATTTTGCCATTAGAGTTTTTCCTGTAGGTTTTGCCTGAATATTTTACTACAAAAGCACTTAGATTATTTTGAGAAGTCGGGATAGATGATGCTATTTCGAGAATTTTATCAATTTTATCAATTTTGGGAAAAGGGTTTGTAACTGCATATAGGATTGCAAGAAATTTTTTTCTTTTAAAAGGATCTTCATCATTTTCTTCAATTATCAAAGCCTTATTTTCATCTACTAAATTCTTAATCTTGTTTCTGATTTGATAAGGTAAATCATCCGCCATCGAATGGACTTCATCTAATATTTTAAATTGCTTCGTTTTCAAAATTTCCATATGTTCCGGCCGCATTAAGAGCAACAATTCTTGCAGTGATTTTTGCGGAGATTTTAAACTTAAATCTTTAAGCTGTTTAAAAATTTCATGCTCTATATCATGCATGTTGGATTCAAATGGATTTAAAATATCTATCAATTTTTTATTATATTCTTTATTCGGTAACGTTCTATAACAACCATAAAAGTTCTTAAATATTTCAGGAGGGTCGTTGATTTTTTCTAACAAATTATCAAACGTAGAATTTTGCTCCTTAACATTGAAGTTTTCAATATTTTTCAAGACATTCTTTTCGTGCTGATTCATTTTTTTTCTTATTTTTTTTAAACTATCAATGACAAAATCGGCCGAAAGCGGTTCTTCCTTTAAAGGCCAAATTATTGAATAGAACTTACTTTTCGAAATCATAATTTTTCCACAACAAGGGCATGGAATATTCTCCATTTTTTCAAATGGTAAGCTTATACCAAACGTTGTTGTAGGCTTACATAATATGGCATAGTTGGGAATATCCCTTATTGAAAGTTTTCTCAAAGGCATGGCAGAAGGAGCCGTTTGGCAAGCTTTAGCCTGAGAATTGCACGGCTGATTGTATTTCCCGCTATAAAAACCTATGGATGTGACTTTCATAGATTAATTATAACCAGTCAAGATTTTTTTTTGCTACATTCGTAGAAAAAGCTTTACAAAAAGATTGCCCAATCAGGTAATTGCCCTTAAATAAAGGGTTTGAAATGTTAAGCGAATAAGTGAGCCGGACAAAGGGGGGAGGAGGAACGTGAGAGGTGAGAGGTGAGACGTGAGAAGAGAAACTGGAAAAGGAAAGTTTTAATTTTTTTGTTGCACTTAATCACTTAATCACCCAGTCACTTAATCACTTAGTAAAAAGCCTTTCAACCCTTCACCCTTTAAGCCTTTCAACCAGATGGAAGCTTCAAAGCTTACATCAAGTAGCTACTTTTTATATACTCTTTGAATTTTTGTTAAAATTTTGACAAATATCCTTGTGTAAGTTTTCTGCTACAACTATAATGAATTCAAGAATTATTATGATTGGGGCTTAGGCGTGTATGTTAAGTGGTAGTTTGGTTATAAGACCATATATTTTCGGCAACCTGCAAAGCATCAGCTTTGTCGGTAAGAGTAATGATACAAATCCTAACGTTAAAGAAGAAGAAAATATTTTAAACAAAAGAATTTCCCCGAAACGTCCCCCAAAAAATGGCGGACCGACCATGACTTTGCCCGACCCTTTATATATTTGGCAAGTTAAGGAATTAAGAAAAAGAGCTTATGAGAAAGACGACATATCTGTTGCCGAATATTTAAACGCAACTCTCTTTAAAGATACGATGTACACTCCTAATGTTATGCCAGTTGACAGCAGAACTGCTATTGTCGGGAGTACAAAAATTACCTCGTTGATAGACGGCGACCAAATTTTTGATAAGACCCTTGAATTTATACACGGTGCTTCAAAATCAATCCAAGTCGAAATGTTTGAGTTTCAGAATTTAAGCGTAGATGGCGACGACTGGAAATTAAACGGAGCCGGAAAGTTCAAAGATCTTTCTCAAAAACAATATAGACTTTTAAATGAACTTATTGAGAAAAAAGAATCCAATCCGGAAATGAAAATTCAGGTGATTTTAGATGCTCACAAATGGTACATAAACAGTGACGGACGTAAAAAACACTATGGTAATGCTAAAATGATTAAATTTCTCAAGGAAAACGGGATTGATGTTGTTCCGTACCCGAGAGCCGCACAACAGGGTGCTGCACTTCAGCACGTAAAATTCCTCGCTGTAGACGGACAAAAAGCAATCATAGGCGGCATGAACTGGGGTACGCACTCAATAGCAAACCACGATGCCTGTGTTGCACTTGAATTACCTACGGATAAAAACGGAAAACCACTAAAAGAAAATTGCGAAGTCGATAACTTAATTGAAGAAATATTTAACGCTGATTGGAAATTTGCATGGCAAAGGTTGGGCGAAACAAAAGTTATTAAAGGTCCTCTGACAAAAGAAGAACAAAAATATTACAGAGGAATTGACAAAGAAATTAAGCCTGAAAACGTTGAATATATGAAGCTCGTAGGCGAATTATACAATAATCCGACAGACAAAAACCGATATAAAGAAAATAGACTCGAGTTAATAAAAACCAACCCTATTGAAAACGGAAAAATAAGCATCCTTGCAACAAAACCGAAAGAGCTTGAAAAAGTAGGGCTTGAAGGCAAAGAATCTATAAGAAATTATATTATGGAAAGAGTAAAAACCTGCCAATCGCTTCAGGCAGAGCTTTTTGTACTGACTGACAAAGAAATTATTAAAACATTGATAGCTAGAATCAATAAGGGTGAATTAAAGCGTGAAAACGTACGGATTATAATTGATCCAAGCATAATTGAAGAATTATCGTATTGTGAGAATGGTTATGATGAGTTAATGGAAAATGATATTCCTGTAAGGCTTTACAATGTAGATGAATCAACAAACCAAAGAATGCACTCAAAATTTGCTATTTTTGACGACAGAGAAGTTCTTATAGGTTCGGCTAACTGGTCTGCCATGGGCTTAAATCAAAATCTCGGAACCGGCATCAGGGATGATTATGACCTTAATACTGAAAAAATTGAAAAAGAAATTGAAGAAAGCTTTAAAACCGTTCAAGAATACGAGGAAGAATTCGGCTTCCCGCCGTTTGAATGGAATGGAAATGCAGAGTCCTACCAAAGACTGAAAAAACGGCTTGCTATATACAGAAAAGCGGAAAACGACCTTAATAAACACAAAGAAGCTAATTTCAAAATAGACGAAAAAAATTATGCACTGAAAAATGATGAATTTAATACAGAATTATCCAAAATTCAAACAATTAAAGGATATTACGAAATAATTGCCAAAGACCACCTCTCAAAAGAATCTTATAAAAGAGGTAACAACGAAATGGCAATTGCTTTTGAATCGCCGTCTTTGGCAAAATATGTATTCAAGAAACAATTTGAAAGAGATTGGAAATATTCAAAAACTGAGGATGATTAGATTGGGTCAAACGAGGAGATAAATGAGGATAACACAGGTCGCATTTGAGAACATAAAACAAAAGACATTTGGTCAAAACCGTATGTCTTCGGTTCAAACACCATTGATGCCTTCTTTTAAACAACAAACCGGCCTTTCAAACGTATACTACCTACCGCAATTCCAACCGAACTTTGAGGGCATAAGCAAGCTTGAAACAAACGTTATAAAGAAGGTTGTAGGACACGAATATATCGGACTGGGAATTTTTACAAAAGGCGGGAACTATGTTGACTGTAAAAAAATCGGAACAGAATTGCTTTCCAAAGAAAATTTCAATATAGCAAAAGCGACCGACGAAGAAATAACTGCTTATAGATATTCTCTTGCTTTTGCGGAAATGTATGCAACCGGAAAACACGGCGGCGGAACAACTTGGGTTCAACGATATAATCCAAAAAATAGACATTCACCTCTTGCCGTTTCGCATTCGCTTAGCAGTAAAAAATCAAGGAAATTCTTTGGAGAGAACTTAAAACTTCTAAAGAATAAAAGTCTCAGTGCCTCTTTGGATATTCCGATTATAGATAATAACGGTAATTTGCTTAATCGAGTTGTTTTTGATACCGAAACAACCGGAACAAAGGCCGACGCATCAATCGTTCAACTTGCAATAAGGGTGTTTAAAGATGGAAAACCGTTTAAAGAATATAACCAGCTTGTAAATCCCAAAATTCCTATTCCAAAAGAAGCAACGGCTATACATGGAATAACTACCGCCATGGTAAGAGATAAACCGACAATTTTAGAAAAAGCCTCAGAAATTCTACACGAATATATGGTTAAGAAAAATGGGATTATATCGGCCTATAATGCTATATTCGATGTCCTAAAATTTAACAAAGCAATAAGAAAATGGCGCTATGCTAATCCTGAAAAGCTAAAAAATGATTCAGAAAATAGAATTATGAAACAAAAAGATTTATATAAAGTTTTAGACCCTTATATTATAGTTCAGAGAATTCATCCGTTTTTAGGGGCAAAGAAAAAACTCGGGAATCAATACCACTGGCTTTTCTGTAAAAATATGGAAAATGCACACGATGCAATGGCTGACGTTAAAGGTACTGATGATATTTTAAAATACTGTCTTTATTATCTTGATAAACACAGAGTTGATAAGTCCAAACATTTAACGCTTAGAGAAGTTCTGCTTTTCCAAAACGGGGATTTGGATATACTTGAAAAAATTGATATTCCTTTAAGTAAGGTAAAAAGATTTAACAGTAGGGTTAAGTTTAATCCGTCTTACAGAAACCTTTCTCTAAATGTTGATAATTATTTTGACAGCTACTTACTAAAAAAAGAAACGGTTGAACAGTTAGGAGATTTAATAGGTGACATAAATGTGGAAAAACTCCACAAAAACAATGTGGTTGAGCAAAAAGTTGATTTAACGCAAAGTGGATATAAACAAGCACCTAATGAAACAAAACTGATTCCGGGAACGGGGAAATACGAAAACGCACATTACAAAATGGAAGATAATATGAGAAAAGTAATCGGGTTCGCGGAACTTGAGCCTTACGGTGGAAAAACAAAAGAAGAAATAGAAGAAATTGTATTAGAAAATTCTGAAAACTATTTACACGAAAAAAATATCCAAAAATGGATTAAAAACGTAAATCCTGAGGACATTAAAGACGGAAATGACCTTCCTGACGATGAAATCACCCGCAGGGTCATGAGAGAAGCTCAGGAGGAGTGAGAAACTCTTTGGATGTATGAAGGGTGATATGGACGGCAGATTTTTGGGTTCTGTTCACTTTCCTATCTGTCGTCGAAATAATCGTCCCACTTATCTGGATTTTTGTAGGCAAATCTCACAAATTTGTCTAATCTTCTGACATACATTTTTGTAAGCCTTAAAAGTGCTATCGGTTTTTTAAATATTGATTTGCAAACATATTTGCCTTCTTTGTCTTTGCAGTCAAGAACTTCTATTTCATTGTTTTCTCCTTCAATATTAATATTAAAATCTTTCTCTCCACTGTTTCGCAAATTATCGGGGGCTGTAAAATTCAACCCCGAGCGGGAAATATCGTTTGTAAATGTACCAAATTTGTGGTGGCTTTCATCCTCAATGGTTAAATTATCCTCAACCTTAATTCTTTGATAAACCCTTTTCTCCGGTTTTTCAGTTACGACTTTAATTGCGTAGTACATGACAAAAATGTTTATTGTGTTCCAAAAGAGGTTTGCAATGATTGCCAGCGAGCTGTAAGGGTCAGAGTAAAGAAGGTCATAAACCCCCTGCATTTCGGCCAAAATAAGTGTAATAAATATTATAACCAAAGGCAGTTTATATCTATATTCTGTTTTGGTTATTTTAAAATCTTTTTTAGTCACAGAAAATTTTATTTGAGCCAGTTTCCCACGCAAAAATAGTGCCTGCATTATGCTTCCTATTGTGAATATTGAGGTTACAAGGTCATAAACATCGGCTAAAATTATGTTATTAATTCTTATTCGTGCCGAAAATATAAATGCGAATTTAAGCGAAAAATAGCAAATTTGAAACGCAATAATTTGATAAAAAAGTATCAGCAGCGGAGATATATCAAAGAATAAGAACATAACCGGAGCAACAAGAAAAATTAATCTGGCGAATGGAGTAAAAAAGTACAAAACCCCCGACAGGTAAAAGAATGCCTGTGCAACATTAAGTTTTAGATAATATTTCCAGTTGGCGGGGTTCACTATAATTTGGACATTACCCTTTGCCCACCTGCAACGCTGTTTTATATATTCTTCAAAACTTGAGGCGGCAAGCCCTATGGCTATCGGGCGGTTATAATAAACTACCCTGTAGCCCCGACTGTGAAATTCCAAACCAAGCAAAGAATCTTCCGTTATGGTGTCCTCCGGAAAATTTCCGACTGATTCAAGATGCGTCCTCCTGATTAAAATATTTGTTCCGCCGCAAAAAACAGCATCAAATTCATTTAAGCTCGGTTCCATTACCCGATAAAATATATCCTGCTCGTTGGACAAAAATTTTGCCAGTTCCAGATTTTTTTGAAACGCATCCGGATTGCAAAAATGCTGAGGAGTTTGGACAAGTGCCACATTTTCGTCAATAAAATTATAGACGGTTTCTCTCAAAAACGTTGAGGCTGGAATATGGTCTGCATCAAATACAACAACTATCTCTGAATTTGTCTGAGAAAGTGCGTTGTTAATGTTGCCCGCTTTAAATCCTTTGTTGGTTTCACGTGTTATGTAATTACAGCCGAGCATGTGCGTTAGTTCTTTAATCTCTTCCCGTCTGCCGTCATCAAGCACATAGACCTTATGGTTTGGGTAATCTATATTTTTGCAGGCTGAAATTGTTGTTGAAAGCATATCCGCACTTTCATTAAGTGTACAAATAAAGATATCGACGCTCGGACAGTAATTTTTGAAAGTCAACAACTCTCCGTTATGGAAAACGTCCTTGTAGTAATCATGTTGCAGAAGATTGTCCGGCTTAACTTTCTCTAACTTGTCGGCCTTGAGCAAAATTAGTGCGAAATTTGTAAAAACTACCAGCGTAAGAATTTCAGCTAAGCAAAGTGCGTAAGACCAAAAAGTTGTGAAAGGTGACGTCAGGAGATTAAGGGTATACATCCATCTCCACAGAACATAAGTTACGCCGATAATAAATACCGCCGAGAAAAATATAAATATAAATGCTGCAGAATATTTTTTTTTGTCCATTTTACCCTAAATTTTTATTATTAATAATCAGTAACTTTTTTGCTTATTTTTTGCATTTCTTTATACTCCTTCGATTTCTTGTTATAGAAATGACACCCGAACCACAACAGATTTTTACCGTAATAATCGTGTCTGCCGGTCCAATTTTTTTTATTGCTAAAATAAGGTTCTACCTCGCTGTCGTAAATTTCAATGGCAACTTTTCCGTCATAAACGCTTATTGGCGGAATTAAAGTGACTATTGAACCGATGAATTGGCTGTTATCTCTGAGCATTCCGTCTGACTTATAATTTGTATAAAAAGATTTCGATTCCTTCCACTTTGCAATAAAAAACTTTGATTTTGCCAGTATCGGCAAAGCTCTTTTTTCTCCGGTCCTGATGTAGTCCATATATACATTTTTAAAAACTCTTACGGCATCATAAGAAAAATCACTGCGGGGAGAATCTTCAAGAACTATTTGCCCGTTCTCTAACAAAAACCAGTTTGGAGGAAGCCCTGTTTTTGTCTTGGAAGAAGCGGCCATTATATAATAATAGGAAGAATCAATCAGATAATTCCAATCATGAAGTTCATCATATTTTTGAAAAAATCTAAATGCGTAAGGTGAAAAATACGAAGGATTAAGTTCAACTTTTTTGGATGAAGTTTGGCCCACGCCCGGCATTAAGACTAAATATTGGCCGAACCGCCTTGTTTCATTATTCCAAATGGATTGAATTATCGGGACGGCTTCTTGCAAATACTGTTCTTTTCCCCACTTTTCATAAGCTAAACAGAGTGAAAAAGCGATATCAACATCGGCGTCTGATGCCGAATTATAATCTAAAACTCCATATTTGCCGCTTTGGCTCTTGCCCCAGAGCCAGGAAAATAAGCCGTCTTTTCTTTGTAAGTTATTTTTTGTCCATTTATAGACCAGATTAAAAGTTTTTGGATCATTCATAACCACCGTCCTGAGGAGCATATAAGACTGACCCTCGGAAGTCGTAATGTTATTCTTCTCGGGATCCATTATTCTTCCATCTTGGGACATAAATTCATTTTTGTAAAACTCATAACTTTTTTTTAAACAAAAATCCGAATTTTGAGTGCTGTTTGCCCTAATTGCAAAAATAAAGAAAAGAATCGAAAAGAATCCGACTGAAAAAATAAGAATGTTAGTTTTTAGCATGTTTTTTAAACCCCCTTATAACTGCGTTAATCATAAATTGGTCGCGTTCTATATCCGCATAAGTAAAGTGATTATATGAAGCATTAATGCTCACATTATCATTAAGGTCATATGAGATGTAAGGTGAATACCCCCAAGTGGGTGTTGTCTGGTCGGGACTTAATGCGTTTTGGATACCGCCGAACCCCTTTAGCCCATAGTGTAGATGCCACTTCTTTATGTATCCTTCAAGTTTTAGATTAAGAGTAGTTGCATTAAAATAGCTCGGGCTGAAATATCCTCCGAATAAAAGTCCTGCACTGTTATAAATTTTAAGCAAATCGTATTGATATCCGGAATTGTAAGAAACCAAATCGACCCCAAAAGTGTTAACCCACTTATTTTTAGGGTTATTATAAAAAAGTTTTCCGATTCCCACCATGCCCTCAAAATATTGGTTTGTTTGCATATTTTGGGCTGTAATAACCCCGTAAGAACCGCGTCCGAAGGTGTAAAATTGATGAGGCAATTTCCCTTCAAATTCAAGATAAAGTCTATTGTCTGCGGCACGCCCCGTAAAAATCCCGTCAATATCTTGACCGACTGCCGAAACATAAGATTGTTCAATATTATTCCTCCTAATGCCGAGTTTCAGGTTGAATTTGTCGCTGAAATAATGCTTAATCCAGCTGTCTGTATTTATCATGGCCCCATTGCCAAATTCAAAAGATTTTACTCCCAAATCCGCACGGTATTCCCATTTTTTCGTCGGTCTGGCCTGTACTCCGCTTCTAAACTCGTTTACCACGTTGTTTAATTGGTTTAAACCGCCGGAAGAATAAATGTAGACATTGTATTCCATAAATACATTTTTATTTCCTTCAATGGCTTTTGCCATTTGAATTCCGAACTTGTGATAATCCAATTTGAATTCATCTGCCAATTGCTGGAATAAAAACATATAAGACGGAATTACAGTAATTGCTTCATCACGCCTTATTTTATATTTTAATTCTTCGGCATCTTTGGTCACAACGCCATTAAGTACTCTTTTTGAAGTTGACAGCATATTCATATTGTAATAGGTTTGGGCTTTCATCAGTTCTGTTTCATCATCGGGCGGAATTTGGTTGAGAGCGTCCAGTGCGGACAACTTATCATCATTTGCAATATATGAATGTGCTATTGCCATCTTTGCCGGCCTGTAATCGGGATTTTCACCCAAAATACCGTTAAAAATCCCCCGGGCTTTTTCAAAATTCTTTTTATCCACTTCCAAATATCCGAGTCCCAATTTTGCCTGCAAATTCTCAGGATCTTTTTGCAAAACATTTTTATAAATTTGCGTCGGCTTATTAATATAACCAAGCATCCGGTAAGATTCGGCTAATTTAGTTTGAAAAATTATATTTTCAGGATCAAGTGCAATGGCGTTTCTGTAGTTGCTTGAAGCAGTGTAGTAGTCTTTGTCGGTCATTGCCATATCGCCAAAAACCAGATAACCTTCCTTTGTTTTTTCAAGGTGATGGGTTTTGATAATCCAATATGCCTGCCTGATTTTTTGCTGTGCCAAAAGAGAACTCAAAAAGGCGTCCACAACAACAGGATTTTCGGGATTTGCATTATATATAGGCTCAAAAATGGCTTGAGCCTTGGCAAAATCCTGATTTGCCATATACAAATTTGCGAGAGCAAAACTGTATTCTGACTTTGGATAACTTTCCATCAGCTTTTCATAACCGGCTATGGCGTTGGCGAAATCCTTGTTTATAGAATATAAATTCGCTTTGTTTTTTAATAAACCTTCTGAATTTGGTTCAAAGGTCAGTAATTTATCGGTGTAAATAAGAGCTTTGTCCCAATTTTGTGTCGCCATCGAGTTTTCCATAGCCAAAGTCAGCAATTTTTTGTCATCAGGATATTTTTGCAAGAGTTCTTCAGTAATTTCAAGTGTTTTTTTGTAATTTTTATTCTGCAATGCGGAATAGAGTTGATTTTCTTTCTTTTCTCTTTCGGTTAACACTCTGGGTTTTGAAACATATTTTTCAATTTTTGGCTGTGCTTTAGGATTTAATTGGGAAAGTACGTAAGCGTGGCTGATTTTGACGTGTTCACTTCTGTCACCGCCAACCATTAAGGCTTCATACACTTTGGCTGCCTTTCGCCAGTCACGGTGCTTTTCATACAAACCTGCCAGACGGTATTTTATTCCGCTGTCCTTTGGATTAAGGTCAGATAATTTCTTTATATATTTTTCCTGCAGGGGGTAATTATTAAACTGCTCTGCTAAAGATATGATTTTGTTGACCGCCTCAGAGTCTTTCGGGTGAATTTGGGAAAATCTTAAATAATAACCCAAAGAATTTTTTTTATCTCCGGCTTTTTCGGTTGCAACGATGCAGGTTGTTATTATCTCTTTGCCAATAGCATTTTTGGGGATTTTGTCACAGGTTTTTTTTACGTTAGACCAATCTTCCTTGAACGAAAAATGGTAAACCAGAGCAGAATTAAGCTCATTTTTTTGAGCCGGACTCATTCCTTTCGTTTCGACTAATTTTTTCAAGTTTTCGCCTGACAATTTCCCGTTTTTTATGGCACACAGGTTTGCCTTAAATAAAAACTCTTTGTCTTTTGTTAATATATATAACCTGCTGTATAAGTCCTGTGCCTTGTCAAAATATTCCTGACGTTCACAAAATTTGGCGTAAGCTTCTACTACCTTTTTGTCTTTTTTATAGTAATAGATGGCTTTTTCGTAAGAATGAAACGCCGATTTGTTGTTGTGTCTTTTCTCAGCATTGTAAGCATCATTCAAGAAAATTTGTTTGTAATCTTTTTTTTGAAAAAAAGCTTCCGCACGAGATGGAACAAAAAGCAAACAAATTAATAATAATGTTAAAAACCGCCTCATTTTTACTCCGATACATGCTTAGAAAAGTAACTATTACTCAATACTAGGATTAAAACTATCCAAATCAATTATGCAACTGACTATATATATCAGACAACCGGGTAATCTTTTTCCCCTATAAATTATAAAGACTTTTGTAAATTTCTTGTATTTTATAAAAAAAAATGTTATTATGATTATGGAATAGTTGTTTGAGAGAAGGTTTTCAATGACCGAAAAATTTGATATAAATAAATTTTTGGCTAAATCAGTTTCAATAGGTGCGTCTGACGTACATTTGAAAGTTGATGAACACCCTGTCATAAGAAAAGACGGCAAAATAATTAAGATTGACATGCCGCTTATGACGGAAGAAGATTTAACAGAAATCTTAAACGTTATTGTGCCTAAACCGGCGAGAACCCGTGCTAATTCGTCATTTGACCTTGATTTCTCCTATGAAATAAAGGGAGTTTCGAGATTCAGGGTAAATTTAAGCAGACAACTGGGGAAAAGTGCCGTAGTAGTGAGAAATGTACCCTACAGCATCAAAACTTTTGAAGAACTCAACCTCCCCTTATCTATCGAACAATTTGCATGCCTGAACAATGGGATAGTTTTGGTTACAGGCCCCACGGGCAGCGGAAAATCAACCACGATAGCGTCTATGATAGACTATATAAACATAAATTATCCAAAGCATATTATCACAATTGAAGACCCTATAGAATTTATTTTTACAAGCAAAAAATCAATAATCTCCCAAAGACAAATCGGGGTCGATACGGCATGCTTTTCCGAAGGGGTCAAATATGCACTTCGTCAGGACCCTGACGTAATCCTTATAGGCGAAATCAGGGACAGGGAAACCATTGAATGTGCCCTTAAAGCTTCAGAAACCGGCCACTTGGTATTTGCAACCTTGCACACAAACGATGCGGTCCAAACTATAAACAGAATTGTCAATATGTTTGAACCTCAAGACAGGCAATACATAAGAAGTCAGATAGCGTCAACTTTAAGAGGTACGATTTCTCAAAAATTAGTGAACAATAAAAACGGTGAAGGCAGACATCCAGCCTGCGAAATTCTTGTTTGCACAACAACCGTCAAAGATTTTATTGTAAAAGATGAACTCGAACAAATTTATGATTTGGTCAAAAAAGGTTCCTTCAATGAAATGTTAACAATGAACATGTCTTTGTTCAGGCTTGTTAGAGAAGATATTGTAACAAAAGAAGAAGCACTTGACCGGTCCGATAATAAAAATGAACTCAAACAAATGCTCAGAGGAGTTTTCCACGGTACCAAAGATCAGCAAGGTTTGGTTGATGAATAATTTTGTAACGGATGCCATAAATTTAAAACATTATAATTTGAGCGAATCCGACAAAATTATTGTTATGTATTCCAGGGAGAAGGGGCTTATCAGAGGAGTTGCAAAGGGGTGCAAAAAGCCTAAGAGCAAACTCGGAGCCCGCATGGATTTGCTTGTGGCAAACCAGCTTATGCTCTACAAAGGCAAAAATCTTGATACAATTTGTGAAGCAAAATCTCTCAATACTTTTAAAAAAACCCGCCAAAGTATGGATAAACTTTTTTATTCAATGTACGTTTCGGAAATCATTAATAACTTCGGCGTGGAAGAGGACCCGTCCTCCGGTGAAATCTATGATTTGTTTTACAAAACTCTGGAAAAAATAGCAAATGCGGAAGATAAAAAAGAAGTTTTAATCAGTGTGATTAAATTTCAGCTTAAAATAATGCAGCTTGCAGGGTTTGGGGTTGAACTGGAAACCTGCCTTTGCTGCAAGGAACAAATTTTGGACAAAAATATGTATTTTTCTTCCAAAATGGGCGGGGTAATCTGCGAAGAATGTAACCGTCATTTAGGCGTTAAAACTAAAATGCACCCCAAAATAAGAGATTTTCTCTTTGCAATGCTCCAGTTTGATTTCAACTACGAAAGCGATTATGACAAAAAAGCGACCGAAAAAGTCTGCTCTGTTTGCTGCGAACTCCTGAAAGAGTACGTTCAAGGACATTGCCACAAAAAATTTAAAACGACCGATATCATGCAAACACCCGAATATTTAAATGTTTAGTTAAAATATTACATTTCTCAATGTATTGTAATGAAAGTTAACTTAAGTTAATATAAAGGTGTGAAATGTTAATTTTTTTGAAAAATTAGCAAAAAATTTTCATTTCATGTTTTATAATAATGAAAAGAATTGTGTCAGGGTAGTGGAAATTTGAATGAAAATAAGCAATTAGCCGATAATAAGGATGTTTTATATGATAAAACCCCTAGTTCTAATCCCATCAATAACAATGGGATTATTGCACGTATCAATTCTTTGAACAGCAGAACCAATATAAACAAGATGCATGGGGGATACAATCAGAACCCCCGGACAATTATTTCTTCAATTGATTATCCTGATTTAATCCAGTCATTAAACGAGGTTTTAAAAAATAAAACGAGCGTAAACGACTTTTTTTACTCTGTCCACAATATTCTGGCGAACAAGCTGAATTGTTATTTCACGGCTTTTGGAGTTTATAACAACCAGTCCAATTACATTAACCTTAAATTAATAGACAAAATGGGCGGAACTTATTCGTCAAGAGTTTTTGCATCCGAAGCTGACAATCCCATTATAGAGTGCTATCAAAGCAAGTGTCCTATTATTAAAATTGATTCAAAAGTTCTGAACATACCTTATCTGCAGAATTCTCCGGTTATGATTTTGCCTTTGATTTCTGTTAATAATTGCATTGGCGTAATGCTTGTCGGAGACGATAATGCAGACAATAATATAGATTTAGTTTCGCTGTTGTCAAATCATTTGGCCCTTTTCGTCCATAATGCGGATTTGCTTGAGAAATTCAGCGAAAATACCAATGTGGATTCTTTGACGTCTTTGAGTAACCACAGGGGTTTTCAGGAAGTTCTTTCAAATGAAATCGCAAGTGCCGAATCCAGAAAAACCGATTTATCAATTATTATGATGGATATAAACAATATTTCCAAGATTAACAGGGAATTGGGACACGCCAAGGGCGACGAAGTCATTAAACTGGTGGCGGAAAAAGTTAAACAAAACATAAGAAGTTCTGACACGGCCGGACGCTATGGCGGTGACGAAATTGCAATAATTTTACCTGACACAAAAACCGATGAAGCAAAATATATTGCTGAATATCTGACTTACAGTTTATCCTGTTGTTTTGTGGACGATGTAGGCCCTGTAAAGGTTGCAGTCGGGCTTGCCACTTACCCTGAAAGCACAAGGGACAAGGAAAAATTGCTTATTATGGCCGAACAGGCAATGTACATTTCCCAATCGAAAGGCTACAAGGACGGAATGTCAACGATTGTAAGTTCTTCGGACTTTAACTTCTGGGATGACATGGCCCTTAATTCTTTTGCCGAAGTTTTGGCTAAACGCCACTCTCAGCTCGGTATTAACTTTGAAGAAGAATTAGTTCACAAGTTTAACAATGAACAGGCTATTTCCCAAAATCACCTGATGGAAATGGTAACTTCCCTTGCAAGTGCGATTGATGCCAAGGATACCTACACAAAAGGCCATTCAAGCTCTGTTTCAAGATACTCTGAAGCTCTCGCAAGGGCAATCAATTTGCCTGAAGCTGAGGTTGAGAGAATAACTTTGGGAGCACTTTTGCATGACGTCGGCAAAATAGGAATTCCTGAAAATGTTTTGAGAAAACCGACCCATCTTTCAGAAGAAGAATGGGAAATTATGAAACAGCACCCCGTAATAGGTGCAGAAAAAGTTTTGATGCCTAATGAAGCTTTGAGAGATTTAGTCCCGATTGTAAAATATCACCACGAACACTGGGACGGCTCGGGTTATCCGGACAAATTAAAAGGCGAAGAAATTCCGTTTACGGCAAGAATTGTTTCGATTGCCGATGCTTATCACGCCCTAATCAGCGACAGACCTTACAGAAAAGGCTTGAGCGTTACAAAAGCCTGCGAAATTTTAAAAATGGGTGCCGGTATACAGTGGGACAGCAATCTGGTAAGACAATTTATCCAAATCGCACCATCGCTTTCTACAACGGTTTAAAATTCATTATCCAGCTCTATTGTGTGGCGGATTATTGCGTTTGCCATCAGAAGCAAGAACGGACTGACCTGCATAAGATTTGACAGACTGATTTTTGCCTGACGTGGAGCGTTCTCATCCTGTTTCATAGCTTTCTGCTCAAATGTCACATCGGATTGCATTGAATGTTTTTTGCTTTCGGAGTTAATCCTTTTTAGCAGTTCTTCTTTTGGAAAATTTTCGGAACAGTTTATAAAAATACTCAAGAAATTTCCGGCAAGCAAAACCAGAGTAACTTTTACATTGCCGTAATTTCTTGTTGAAATCATTATCGTGATTGAAGTTTCCGAACCGTCCGTATTGTCTTCTGAACTTTCTATTTCCAAATCAAAATCCACTCCTTCTTGCAGCGGAAGCCATGGCAGATACAGAAGCATAAAACTTTTTAGGATTTGATTAGGGTTGTCCTGTGCCGCAACGGAAACACTGGCGTTTATGAATTTTATTGCATCTTTAATCTGCGATACGTCCGTCACTCCCTGCTTCGCAGAATTTGCCATTACCATAATAAGCTTGGCCATGGCCTCCTTGCCGCCTTGTTTCATTAATTCTGCAAGAGCCGCCAAATTAATATTTGTGGCCAAAAGCTTTGACATTTCACCGGCTGAGGTCATGTTGTTTTGAATCAAAACCAAAACTTCCTGCATTTCCTTAGGCAAATTCATCAGGTCTTTAATGTATACGCCTCTTTCAAGGCTTGCGAGATTATTCATTTTCAAATCCGCAATTAAAGAAGGGTTAAATGTCTTGAGGGCTGCATTTTGCGGCATAGATTTTTGCAGCAAATTTTCAGCCAGAGAATTTTGATTGAGCTGAAAAGTCACATCAGTATTCATTGGTGCCTTAGGAGGACCCTCCTTTGGATTAAGCGAGGGATAATTAAGAAATTTATTAACAAAATTGCCTAAATTAAATTGGTTCATACTAACATTATGCGGATTTTTTACAATTTTGCAACATTTGTTATAAGAAATATTAAAATTTTGTCTTAACAAAGGCGGCACTTCCGGCGTTGCCGGAAGTGCCGCTTGATTACTTAAATTAACTGTTATTCAATAACCCAGCCGTTAGTCAAATCGACTTTAAGCGGTTGAAGAAGTTTTACATAAACTGTGCCTTGAGGGAGAACTTTAAGTTTTTCACCCTTAAAGATTTTTCTCAAGAAAGCTACAAACCAGTTTTTCTTTTTGCAAACTTCGCCGACTGCATTGAATTTGACTCTCTGGTCGTTTGTTGTTGTTATACTGTCGTTATTAAGTACCAGAACACCGTTTCTGATGAACAATTTACCCGGTCTTACGTCAATCAGCTGACCTTGCAAATCCGCACCTTTATAAATTAAAATGTATTTATCTCTTGTAATATAGTTTTGAGGTGCTTTTGCCATATAAAGTTCGCCGCATTTAGAGAATTGTGAACTCAGTGCCGCTCCAACTTCGATAGGAACGACGGAACCCGCAGGGATTGTGCCTACAGAACCTTGAATAAAGGCTTGGGGAATTACAAATCCTTCACCTGTTTTTTTCCGCATAGCTTCGGCCAATTTTTTGTTTGGATTAAGCTTGGCTTGCTCCATCATATTTTTCAATAACACTGCGATTTCAGCTCTTGTGGCAGGTTTGTTTGCACTAAGAGTCAACGGTGTGTTTGGAATGTGAACGTTCATGTTCAAGATTTCGGCTTTACCTGCAGGAACCAAATACCATTCGGGGGTAGTTGCCAAATCGGTATAATTTCTCAGAACTTCTTTTGCTTTCTGAGCACTTATATTTTCTGTTGTAAGTGCATTAACCGTTACAGAAACGGCTTCTGCATGAGAAACTTGGTCATCCGGCCTGAACGCTTTTCCTTCCGGCGGACATGCTATCAACTCAAAATACAAAGCTCTTTGAATCATATCATAAGCCCAAAAGTCAGTGTTAATATCCGTGAAATTAACGGGCTGAGCGACTGTTGTATGCTCTTGACCCAAGGCTCTTATTGCCATGCAGGCAAACTCGGCTCTGGTAACATTATCATCCGGTTTGAATGTTCCATCGGGATAACCGACTATAACCCCTGATTGTGATAATTCTTTAATCTGTGCTGCTGCCCAGTGGCTCGCCGCAACATCCGGGAAAATTTTTGCTGTATTTGCACTCTGAGCACTAACAGGCATCAGTGCAAATGCGAACGCAAAAAGTCCCAAAAATAACTTAACAAAATTCTTTTTCATAAAAACGCTCCTTCTTTCTGTCCTCACAACGATACTAATTATTTTATAACGAACATAAAAAATAGCATAGAAAAATTTTCTATCTCAAATAATCTTCAAAGTTTTTTTCGACGACCTTATATCCACAGCCTTCATGAAGCTTTGCGGGATACATGATTTTTTTGTTAGGATAAACTTTGCACATTTTCAGTCTTTTTTTGTAAACCGTGCATAATCCTTCCTCTGATACATATTTGCAGGCAAAAATTAAGTTTCCCTCTTCGTCTTTGCCTGTTATGTAAAACCTTCTGTATGCCGGATAAATTAACTGCATGAATTTGAATTCTTTTTCCGTATAAGTATCAAAGCTATACATGTAATTGCAGCATTTACCGCATTTTTTGCACTCCCCGATGACTTCATATTCCATCTTTTCGGGAACAAAGTAGGATTTTATTTCGTTTATTAAGTTTGCAAGACAATTAATCATGTTCTACATTTTGCTTTCATGGTAAAATTTATTTGTTAATATCATATTAACACAGGGGGCAGGAAAGAGGAAATATAGAAATGAACGATTTCAAAGTTCCAAAGAGAATTAAAAAAGCGAAGCCTACAGCGGATTCGGACACGGTTAATGTTGTAATCTTTGTAGTTTCGATTTTATTTGCTGTATTGGTAGCGTTTAAGCTTTATCTGGTTTCACTTCCTCCGATACAAAATTTGAATGAATTTAAACCGAATATAGTCACCAAATTTTATTCAAACGATGAAGAAATTATTAAAACATTTACCGCATTTACTTTTTCAAAAGTCGATCTGGAAAATATCCCGAAAAATTTGACAAATGCGGTTATAGCAACTGAGGACAAGAATTTTTACAAACACAAGGGATACGATGTATCGGGGCTTATCCGTTCAACTTTTGCGAACGTTTTGGCGGGGCATGTTGTTCAGGGTGCAAGCACGATTACTCAACAGCTGGCGAGAATTTTGTTCTTATCCAACGAAAAAACTTTTACAAGAAAAATTAAAGAATTGGTTGTTGCGGTCAGAATTGAAAAAACAATTCCTAAAAGCAAAATCCTTGAAATGTATTTGAATAACGTTTATTTAGGTTCCGGAGCTTACGGGGTTGAAGGGGCTTCTCAGATTTATTTTAACAAGCATTTGAAAAATTTAACTCTCGCAGAATGTGCCTTGCTGGCCGGTTTGCCTCAGGCACCTTCGGTTTATTCGCCGTTTAATGACAAGGAGCTTGCAATAAAACGCAGAAATCAGGTCTTAAAAAGAATGTACAGAATGCATTTTATAACAAAAGATGAATATAAGTCTGCGGTTAAAGAAAAACTCCATCTGAATCCGCTGCCTGAAATTTATACCCTTAATAAAGCACCTTATTTTTGCGATTACGTGATGAAAGAGCTTGAAAAATTGGGATTTGATGAAGTAGAAATTTCACAGGGCGGTTACAAAGTTGTAACGACGCTTGACTATAAGGCTCAACAAAAAACAAATGAAGCAATAATAAACAGAATGAACGGCTGGGGTTTGAGGGGTGAAAAACAGCAGGCTGCAGTATTTTCTTTCAGCCCGATAGATGGAAGAATTTTGGCTTATGCAGGCGGAAAAGACTACTCCAAAAGCCAATATGACAGGGTTACACAGGCAGTAAGGCCACCTGGTTCTGCATTTAAACCGTTCATATATGCCGCGGCCGTGGAAAAAGGCTTAAACCCGAATGATTTGATTGAAGATGCTCCTTTCAAAGTTGGAGATTGGTCGCCAAGAAATTATCACAATACATACAGGGGAAAAATCCCGGCATATAAAGCGTTGATGATATCATCGAACGTCTGTGCCGCAAGGTTAATCCAATCAACAGGACTTCGCTCCGTAATACAAATGGCAAGAGTGCTGGGGATTTCAACACCTTTGGAATATGATTACACAATCGCTTTGGGGTCAAACGGTGTAAAATTGTACGAAATAACCCGTGCGTATGGTGCATTTGCAAACGGGGGCTACAAAGTTGAGCCTTATGCTGTCGAAAGGGTTGAAACTTCACGCGGACAAGTAGTTTATCAGGCACCTAAAACAAAAATATCAAAAGTTATAGACATAAACACTGCGGCAACTTTAACAATAATGTTAAAAACCGTTATCCGAAGCGGAACGGGCGTTGCGGCAAATATTTCAAAACCTGCTGCGGGAAAAACGGGGACGACGGATGACTACAAGGACGCCTGTTTTATCGGTTATACTCCGGATGTGGTTACAGGGGTCTGGGTCGGGAACGACGACAATACCAAGAACAACGGTGTAACCGGCGGTACTGTACCGGCACTCATTTGGAAAGACGTTATGATGACAGCAACAGCACCTTATGGGGCTTCGGACTTTGATTATCCTGAAATCGAGTTAAAGAATTATTCTTTCGGCAAAAAATCCACTGACGCCGAACAAAAGGTTAAAGATGAAACAACGGATGGTGCAACTTCGGAAGACATAACTTCGGAAGACGTAATTCCATTGGAAGGTCAGACCGCCAAGCCCGAACCGAAAAAAGCCGCACCTCCTAAGCCCGCAAAACCTGCACCTTTAGCACCGATTCCAATGGCAACTCCGGCTGGAATTCAACGGGAGTGAAACGGTCGAAGGGCTTTTTACGAAGTGATTAAGTGACTGGGTGATTAAGTGATTAAGTTCAATAATGCTTCGCAAATTTTTTAAAAAAGGTAACAGGGAACGGAATTTCTTGTCGTTGCGAGGAGAAACAAAGTTTCGACGAAGCAATCCAAAAAATTGCCTCATTATTCCTGAAAGGCTTTTTGCAAAGTGATTAAGGTAGTTGATAAGTCGATAAGTCGATAAGTTGAAGGGTTGAACGGTCGAAAGGTTCAATTACCAATTCCCAATTTCCTTTCCCCTTTCCCGTTTCCCTTAATAAAATGTAAACAATTTGCTTTTTTCTTGAAAATAACCTATAATAATTCCGGCGGATAAAATTTAGAAAGGGTAAAGAATTGAAAAATTTTTGCAAATGTTTTTTTGGATTGCTTCGTCGCAAATTTGCTCCTCGCAACGACGAGAACGCTCTTTTGCATGGGACAAAACATTTACCCCCTCGCAATGACGGGAAATTCCGTTTTCCTTCTCCCGTTTCTCTTCTCACGTCTCACCTCTC
>Ga0172381_10000094_pt1 | contig 97291 bp, 94 predicted proteins | sample Leawel6488metaG_FD_119754 | JGI IMG/M metagenome (GOLD analysis project Ga0172381, IMG submission 119754) | Leachate microbial communities from a municipal landfill in Southern Ontario, Canada - Leachate well 64-88 metaG | ecosystem: Engineered > Solid waste > Landfill > Unclassified | place...
ATTGTCCTTAATTCGGGATCTCACGTGTTGGATGCCGGATTAAGGGCATTCCATGAAGAGCCGATAATCATGTTCCGGCACGACGCTAGTTGCCAAGGGGGGACTTTTTGGACATCCTCTTTTGTGCTATAATTCTTCTTGTATTTACAAATAAAGGAGAGAAAATTATGGCACAAGAACCAAAGATTATAGCAACTATACCGAGAAGTGCGACGGAACAATTGCAAATTTCAATAAACGAATACAAGGGTAAAAGTTACCTTGATTTGAGAATTTTTTATACAACCGATGATGGTGCAAACTGGCTTCCTACAAAAAAAGGGGTCACTTGCTCGCCTGAAAATATCGAAACTCTCAAAGATGCCGTTGAAGAAGCAATGAAGGAATTTATGGAAGTTGAATAGGTGAATGGTGAACAACAGTAGGGTGGGGTCCCTACCCCACCAAAAATACGCCCTTGCTCTTGTAAATATAAAGGGGCTTGGCGTAAAAACTTTTAGTTATTTGATACCTGATGAAATGAAAGAAAAAATTCAAATCGGGCAGGCTGTTTTGGTGCCGTTTGGCCGTCAAGGCGGAGTAAATGCGTTTATTGTAGGCTTTTCGGATTATTTACCGGAAAAAATCAAGGCGAAAAAAATAAGCAAAATCTTGGATGAAAAACCTCTTTTTTCGCTTGAATACCTGAAATTGCTTGAGTGGGTTGCAAATTACTATTGTTGTGATTTTGTTACTGTTTTGAACATGGCAATTCCTTTGAAATTAATCGACAAAAATTCAAAAACTGAAAAGTCGATTGAATTTGCAATGATACCCCTCACCCCCAGCCCCTCTCCCTCAAGGGGCGAGGGGAGTAACCTCAAAAAGCGTCAGCTTGAAATTCTTGAACTCTTAAAAGCAAAAGGCAAAATGCCGTTAATCGATTTTGAAAAGCTTGCAAAAACAACCCGTACAACGATTAACAAGCTAGAAAGTTTGGGCTGTGTAAAAATTCTGGATGAAGAAATTTACAGAAACCCGCTTGAAAATCTTAATGTCACCGATGTGGAAGATTTGTACGAACTTTCAGGTGAGCAGAATTGTGTTTACAAGGATATAAGAAAAAAAACAGGGAACAGTGCTGGAAAATCAGTTCCCGGTTCCCGGTTTCCGATTCCCCCTCTACTCCTCCACGGAGTTACGGCTTCGGGCAAAACGGAGGTTTATTTCAAACTGATTGATGATGTGATTAAATCCGGCAAAAATGTTTTGTTTCTCGCACCGGAAATTGCTTTGGCCTCACAATTGACAAAACGTCTGGCAAAAAAATTCGGCACAAAAGACGTTGCGATATGGCACAGCAGTATTTCAGAGGGCGAAAGATACGATGTCTGGCAAAAATTATACAAAGACGAGATAAAAATCCTTGCCGGAGCACGTTCTGCAGTTTTTGCTCCTTTGAAAAACATCGGGCTTATAGTAATTGACGAGGAGCATGAAAACGCTTACAAGCAGGTTAATCCAAACCCGAGGTATGACGCAAGAACGGTTGCCCTGAAACTTGCTCAATTCCACAACTGCCCGCTGTTGTTGGGAAGTGCGACCCCTGATATTGCCACTTATTACAGGGCGGTTAATTCCGGCAGCCTTTTTGAATTACCAAACAGATTTAACAACGCTCAGGTGGCAAAAACTTCTGTCATAAACATGCAAAACAACTCAAAACAGGCTTATAGGGGAATTATTTCCGTACAGCTTCAAAAGGCAATCGAGGAAACCCTTGAAAAAGGCCAACAGGTAATTTTATTAATAAACCGCAGAGGATTTTCGACTTACACCCAGTGTCAGGCTTGCGGAGCGGTAATCGAGTGCGAACACTGTTCCATCCCGATGATTTGGCATAGCCAAAGTGCCTCTTTGAAGTGCCACTACTGCAACAGAACAAAGTCGTTCCCTGATGTTTGCCCGAAGTGCGGCAGCGACGCCTTGAAAAATTCAGGGGCGGGAACACAAAAAATAGAGATTTTAATAAAGGAATTATTCGGAAGTAAAAATTTTGGGGCAAGAATTGAGCGGATAGACAGCGATATTTTGACTAAAAAGAACGCCCACATTGAGCTTTTGGATAAATTTCAAAAAGGCGAGATAGATATTTTAATCGGCACACAAATGATTGCAAAAGGACTCGACAACCCAAACGTGACTCTTGTCGGCGTAATCTCGGCAGACGCAAGCTTTAACATGCCTGATTTTAGAGCCTCAGAAAGAGGATTTCAGCTTCTGACTCAGGTGGCAGGCCGTTCCGGCAGGGGTGAATTTTCAGGAAGCGTTATTTTTCAGACTTACAATCCGGATTTTTATGCGTTTGAAAGTGCCAGAGAACAAAATTACGGCGAGTTTTACAAAACAGAAATTCAGGCGAGAGAAGAATTCGATTACCCGCCGTTTTCTCAGGTTGTAAGGTTAATTTTGAGTTCGGAAAATACTTTTAGGGCGGAAAAATCAGCACAGGAAATTGCTCTGAGGTTAAACACAATCATAGACAAACAGGGGATTTCAGAGCGTTTAATCGTACTCGGGCCGACGCCCTGTGTTATAGAGAAAATCAAAGGTATGTACAGGTTTCAAATTATAATTAAGAACAAATTGGAAGAAAAAGGCCATGCTTTTATCTCGCATTTTTTAACCCAAATAACCATGCCGAAGGATATCAGGCTTACTATTGACGTTGACCCTATTGATATATTATAAAAATTAGTGTACAATTTCATTATAATTAATTGAGGATGTATGATGAAAAAGATAATTTTGGTTTGTTTTTTGTTTATGTTGGCACAATTTTTGGTTCAAATTCCCGTTTTGGCCGATGAAATAATCGACAGCAGCGGTAATATTGTTCCCTGTAAGATTGAAACCATTATGGGCGGGTTGGTTGAGTATAAAAAAGACGGCAGCATGCACTATTTTGAACGCGAAAAAGACCAGCCGATTTTCAACGATTACGTTGATGTAAGAGATAAATTATTTAAAAATGAAGTTATAACAAGATATACGGGCAAAATTCTGGCAAAAGATTTTGACGGACTCAGAATAAGAAACGAAAACGGCGATATGGACATTCCGTGGTACAGAGTGAAATTCGTCGGAGTGTACAAACCATAAAGGTGAAAACCCCACATCTTTTGATTATTCAATGTATTTTCCGTCGAAGAGCGTCATGACCATTGAAACCTGATCGGAGGGCATAAATTTCTCGTTTTGCTTGGAGTTTTTTGCGAGTTCATGTTCTATAAACTCATCCTCATCAGAAGGCTCTTCACTTGTTTCTTCGGGTACTTCCTCTGCTTTTTTAACCGGTTTCTCAATTATAGGATTTTTTTTTTCAACGGTCATTTCGTCAGAAGAAGCTAACCTGATAACAACGGATACGTCTTTGTTGAAAAGCTTTTGAGCCGCTTCGTTTATGGCCTTCTTTTTGGCGTCACCGTTTAGCATTTTGAAAGCAAATTCTTTTTCGCATCCTATTATAACCTTTTTTTCAGAAAGCTCAATCGGCCTTGTGTGTTCGGACAAAAGCGACACGGTAGGCGGGCTTGAGACGTTTTTTAATAATTCTATCCAAAGGTCACCGAGCTGTAAATCCTCCTCTGCGGGTTTTTTTTCGGGTTCTTGTTGTTTTTCTTTTGGGGCTTCTTCCTTTGCAATTTTCTTTGGAGATTCAACAACCTCTTTGGAAATTTCAACAGGTGGTTCTTCCTTCGCCGGAGGGGCAGGTTTTTCGGCATAAATTTTTGGAGTGGCCGTTTGAATTGTTCCGCTTTCCAGTTTGGAAACCCTCTCCTGAAGGGCCAAAAGCGAAGTATTTTGAGCCAGATTTGCCAAATCTATGATGGCGACTTCAAGCCATAAATGCTGATTTGTCGTGGTTTTTAACTCTTTTATATAGTAAATAATTTTTTCTATCAAAAACGTTATCTGGTGTGTGTCGATATTTTCAGACTGTTTTTTTAAAATCTGAATTTGCGAGGTGTTCAGCTGGGTCAAATCGACTAAAAGCTCGCCGCCCTGACAATTTTTTACTATAAGCAGATTTTTAAAGTATCCCATAAGGTTGATTAATATTTGTACGGGTTCATTTCCGGAATTGTAAATTTTTTCCAGAAGCTCAATCGCATCCTGCGGTTTTGATTCAATAATACTTTCGGAAAGACTATTGAGCATGTCAAAAGAGAGCCTGCCCAGAAGTTTGTTAACGTCATCTGTGGTTATTGTTTTTGAGTTGTCAAGTACGCTTACCTGATCCAAAAGAGCCAGAGAATCCCTCATTCCGCCTGCGGCATTTTTTGCAATCGTAAATAGTGCGTCGTTGTCGATTTTTATTTTTTCCAGTTTTGCAATATTTTTTAAATGGTTTATAATATCGTCAGTCGTAATTCTTCTGAAATCAAACCGCTGACAGCGGCTTGTGATGGTTTCTAATACCTTTTGAGGCTCGGTAGTTGCCAGTATGAAAATAACATTTTCAGGCGGTTCTTCAAGTGTTTTCAAAAGTGCGTTAAAAGCATGGTTTGTCAGCATGTGAACTTCGTCTATGATGTAAATTTTGTATTTGCCGTTCACTGGCACGTACTGGATTTTTTCCAAAATGTTTTGGGCATCTTCGACTTTTCTGTTGCTCGCCGCATCAATTTCAATTACATCCATCGGAGTGGAATTTTTTATGTCAGTACAGCTCGGGCAGACTTCGCAGGGTGTTAGAGTCGGGCCTTGGGTGCAGTTCAAAGATTTCGCCAAAATCCTTGCGACGGAGGTTTTTCCTGTTCCTCTGGGGCCTGTAAAAAGATAGGCATGCGAAATTTTATTCAAATTTATTGCGTTGGCAAGTGCCTTTTTGATATGTTCTTGCCCCACAACTTCTTGAAGGTTTTTAGGCCGATATTTTCTGTACAACGGTACGTACTGTGGAATATAATTTTCGCTCATGCTATCCTTGAAATTAATAATTTTACGACTAAAATTATTATATCGTAACGCAAGTTAAAAAGGTGGAATTGTGAACTTAATTAAACCCAAAAAATTGAATAAAGGCGATACAATAGGAATTTTGGCACTTTCAGGTGCCGTTGAAAAAAAAGAAAACATATTGAGAGCCAAAAAGTATTTTGAGGGCAAAGGTTATAACGTGGTTTTGTCTGAAAATATTTTTGACAAAAACAGGTATTTGGCAGGAAGCGACGAAAAAAAAGTTCAAGAACTGAACAAATTTTTTAAAGACCCGAAAATTAATATGATTTTGTGTGCCAGAGGAGGCTATGGGGCAATAAGACTTTTAAATAAAATCGATTTTAATTTGATTAAAAATAATCCAAAAATTTTCGCGGGCTATTCGGATGTAACTGCAATCGAGGCCATGATTTGTAAAAAAACCGGCTTGATAACGTTCTACGCACCTATGGCACAGGGCGATTTCGGTTGCGGCAGCCGGAGTTCGGCGGTGTCGGCTTGCGAAGAGCAAGCCGAGCAGGACGAACTTAACGATGGCGACGTAGGAACGCAGGCGAAGCCGAGTACCACAGGAGCAATGGAAATAAATGTTTTAAAAAGGGTAGAAAAAGGATTTTTCACTACCCTGCAAAACACAAAAGAGTTGGAAATTTTACCTCTAAAATCAAAAACCAAAATTTACTTTGAAGGCAAGTGCGACGGCGTACTCTGGGGCGGAAATCTTGCCACGATAGCCTCTATGTGCGGGCTGGACTTTATTCCGGATGAGAAATTTATTTTCTTCGCCGAGGATTTGAACGAAGACGTTTACAAAATCGACAGGATGATGACACAGCTTTTAAATATTGAAAAATTTAGAAAAAACCTTGCGGGGATTGTTTTGGGTGATTTTTTGGGTATCGACAATAAAAAATATTTTGACGAATTATTTTTCGAAATCGGGCAAAAAATCAAAAAGCCGATTTTAAGCGGGTTTAAAATAACTCATGCAAAAGAAAAAATTACCCTGCCTTATGGTGCTATGGCTGAGTTTTCAACAAATACAAAAATTCTGACTGTTAAAAAATATCTGGTGTCTTAGTTTCAGGATTATGAAGTTAAAGACGTAAAGAATTTTTAAACAAGGGCGAAGTAACAACTCCGGCAAAAAGCAAACAAGTCTTGCGTCATGACGCGAAGGCTTTTTTTTAATAAGAATGGGTGCTCCCAAATTTTAAATATAATTTATCGGGATTATATTAACATTCCTATTCAGTGGGAATAAGTCTTTGTATAGACAAATGACCGCTCCTTCACCGATAGGCTTTTTCAGGCTTTCCAGCACTGAAAATGATTTAATATTCGCAAGGCTTGGCGTAGCTGTTTTTTTAACTTCAACAGGATAGAGTTTGCCGTTTGTTTCAAAAACAAAGTCAATCTCTTTTTGGTCTTTATCCCTGTAAAAATAAATATTAGGCTCTTTGCCATTGTTCCAATACGATTTTAGAATTTCAGCAAAGACATAAGTTTCAAGTATTGCTCCGTTCATTGCTCCTGCCTCAAGAGTTTTTGGGCTGTCCCATCCTGTTAAATAGGCACAAAGCCCCGTGTCTAAAAAGTACATTTTTGGCGTTTTAATTATTCTTTTAGTTATATTGTTATGATAAGGCTGCAAAAACTTTATTAAGCCTGATGCTTCAAGGATACTTGCCCAAGATTTTGCCGTTTTAATGTCAACATCAACATCCCGAGCAATATCGGAATAATTAATCAACTGCCCTGTTCTTGCTGCCATGGCAACCAAAAAGTTATAAAAAGCTATCTCATTGCCTATTTTTGTAAGATCTTTAACATCACGCTCGATATAAGTTTGAATATAGGATTTATAAAAAATATCGCGGGAAATGTTTTTGTCAGTAACTATTTTAGGAAATGAGCCTTGGTAGATTAACTCATATATCTCATTCACGTTTAAAGCTTTAGCCTTTTTATTTCTTTTGGTCTCAACCCATTCAATAGTTGGTAAAAATGGAATATCATCAGCCCCATTTACCCCCTTTATTTTTTCTTGATAGGAAAAGCCTAACAAATCTAAAATTGCAACACGCCCTGCAAGTGTTTCAGTTATATTTTTCATCAATTGGAATTTTTGTGAACCTGTAAGCCAAAAGGCTCCGGCTTTTTTTGTTGTATCTACATACATTTTGATATAAGAAAACAGTTCGGGTGCGTATTGGATTTCATCAATTATCAGTGGCGGTTGGTTTACCTGTAAAAACATTGCGGGGTCAGTTTTAGCAAGTTTTCTTTGTTCCAAATCATCAAGAGTAACATATTTTCGTTTTTTATCGGCAATCATTTCAAGCAAAGTAGTTTTACCAACCTGTCTTGGACCTGTTATTAATAAGACAGGAAAGGATTTTGAAACTTCTTCTACTGTTTTTTGCAATGTTCTTTTTAACATAAAATTCACCATAAATTTTTACAATTTGGCTCGTACGATTTGGAGTGCCACTCCATTATATACGAAGTTTAATTATTTTTCAAGTGATGAATATAAAAATCTTTAAAACTTTATGCTAACAGGTAACTAACAGTAAGTAAACAGGCAAATAAGTTTGCTTCCGAAGAGCAGGATACCTATTGCTATGCTTATAAATGTTGCTATCATCACCGCACCCGCGGCGATGTCTTTTGCCATGCCAACTAATTTTGAATATCTGTTGTGAAAAATTGCGTCAAGCGAAAATTCTATCGCAGAATTAACCATTTCGGCAATTATTACAAGTGCAATCGCAATCAGCAGCAGACTAAACTCAGAAGCACTGAACTGTAAGGTAATCCCAAAGACCATCACAAGCAGTGCGGTGACGAAATGGACTCTTATGTTCTTTTCGCTTTTTAAAGCTAATCTGACGCCCTTGAGAGCATTTCTGTATGTTCCCGCAAATCCCGGCGATTTATATTTTGACATTCTTAACTCCTTTTTAGATTGCTAAGGTCTGTTTACACATATTCCTGATGAACGTCGCCCTGAACTTGTTTCCGCGGAGATGATTTTGTAAACAAAATCTATCTTCCCGACACTGTTTTCTAAGCTCGTTCCTCGCAAAGAAAACAAGAGGCAGGGTCGCATTGTCGTTCGCCTATGCGATGCTGAAATAAATTCAGCATGACGTATTTAGTTTTTGTATCAACAGACCCTAGTTGTATTTCCCCAATGCCAAGGTCTGAGCATTTACAACAAAATTATACTCCTCATTCGTTTGGTGGTCAAATCCGAGAAGGTGCATTATTCCGTGGCTGATTAAAAAATGAAGTTCTTCTTCAAAATCTATATCCTTTTCCAAAGCGTTTTCCAAAACTTTGTCAAGTGAAATTATTATCTCGCCCAAGTTTATTTCACCGTCGAAAACAAATTTTTCCCCGCTGTCCGCAAAAATCGCAAAAGTAATTATGTCCGCAGAACAATCCTTCCCGCGGTATTCTTTATTTATTTCGTGCGTTTTTTCACTGCCGCAGTACAAAATATCAAAAGATATGCAATTAAAATCAAACCCCGCAAGACATGACAAATTAAAAATGCCTTTCTCGCCCAGATAAAAACTTAGAATTTGTCTTGCTTTGTTAATTGCTTTTTTTTCGTCAACTTCTACGGTTTTGTGAATGTTTTCAGAAAATATATTAATTTTTGTCTTTTTTGTCATTTTTATTACTATTTGGCTGTTGTTGATCCAGCTGTTCCAATTTCTTAATCTTATCGTCTAACTCTTTGTCAATAACCTTTTTGGGGATATTAATTCTTGTCTTGTCAAGTTCGTGGACAATATCTTCATGGTAGCGAATTCTGTTGTGCTGCATGCCTCTCAAAATTCTGTTAAATGTTGCGGCTATTGTTTTTACATCCCTGAGGGTTAAAGGACTGTCTGAAAGCTGGCCGTCATTGAGTCTTTCTATGATAATTTTGTCTATAATAGCCTCAATCTCTTCATTTGTCGGTGTTTTTAGGGAGCGGACAGCGGATTCAACCGCATCTGCAATCATAAGAATTGCCGTTTCTTTCATGTTAGGTTTCGGGCCTGTGTACCTGAATTGCTCTTCTTTTACGTTTTCGGCACCTTCTTCGGCTACTGCCTGAGTGTAGAAATAGCTTGCCAGACTTTCCCCATGGTGTTGCAGTATAAAATTATACAAAATCGGCGGAAGCCCGTATTCCTTTGCCAGCTCAAAACCGTCTTTGGGGTGGGCTGTAATAACCATTTTGCTTAATCTCGGATTAAGTTTGGCATGGGGATTTTCTATGCCGAAGTAGGATTGGTTTTCCACGAAAAACAACGGCCGTTTCAGCTTCCCGATATCGTGGTAAAACGCCCCGACTCTTGCTAAAATCGGGTTCGCACCGACCGCTTCGGCTGCTGCTTCGCACAAATTTGAAACCATCAAACTGTGATGGTAAGTTCCGGGGGCTTCAAACTGCAGCCGCTTCAATAGCGGCTGATTGTGGTCTGCCAACTCCGCAAGCCCGTAAGGAGTTATGATTTTGAATATACTCTCCAATAATGGCAGCAATCCGAGTGCAATAACCCCGCTCAACATACCGTTTATAAGAATTAAAGCCGAATCGTTTACTATAAGCACATTGCTAACGTCTATCAGACATTTTTCCAGAGAATAAACGGTTACAACCAAAATGACTGACATTAGGGCAATTTCTATACCCGTTTTTATAAGGTCAAATCTGCGGGAGAATTTCACCTTTGCAATCGCAACAGTTGACATCAGGTTAATTAAAATAAACACACTTACAAATTGAATGTTATATCCCAAAGCTATCGCCAAAATTGCCAAAAGCACCGAGGCTTCCATAAAGGCTATTCTCGGGTTTGTAAATATCGAAAGTATTATTATAAAAGCAGGGAAAGGCAGAATGTAAGGCGAAAATCCTGTTGGAATAAGTACGGCAACAAGTGCAAAAAATAGAGCCAAAATTGCCGTTATTGTTATATGATTTGCCTCAAGATAGTTTTTTTCAAAAGTTTTCATGTACTTTAAGAAAGCCAGCGTACCCAGAACCACAATGATAAATATACCGATAAATCCCTTGTAACCGAGTTCAAGAACGTTATATCCGGCCTTAACCAGAGCATCTCGCTTTAATTGGGTAACGGGTTCACCTTCAAAAAGTATTTTGTCACCCTTTTGGAAGGTAACTTCGTAAGGTTTGACAGAATTTTGGGCATTTCGCCTTGCTGTGTCTGTTGCATATTCGTCCACAACGAGGTTTGGCACAATAACCTGCTCCAAAAGTGCTGTTATGATTGTAATTTGGTTTCTTGTAACGTTTGAAACCAGATTTCTGTAAATAATCCGGTCAATATTGTTTCGTTCATAATCTTTTTCAGAAATGCCCACGCCAAGCACATTTGTGAGGGTGAGGGTGGTTTTGTCAAAAACCTGCTGCAGGCTTTTGTCGTTTGTCCTTAGCAAGTAACTTATTACATAATCCTTTTTGTAACCTTCGGACATGTCAAAAAGCAGTGCCAGTTCGTCTTTTTTAACAGAAAGAGAAGCATCTTTTTTTCTTATCTGGACTATGGAATTCTGTATAGTCGCAAGGTTGTTTTTAATGAAATCATCTTCAGCAGGTGCTAAAATCGGGTCAATTCTTTGGGCTATTTCTTTTTTGTGAAGTTCGGTTTTTTGAACATCAACAACGGTAATCGTTTTCTGTGCAACGATGTCTTTTTTGCTTATTCCGTTCTCAATTATACTTTTGAAAAAGAAGTTTTGAGAAGATACAATGGCACTCATCAGCAGTGTAAAGGCCAAGAACGCCAAAACTTTCACAACTTTTGAAGAAGAAAAAAATTCAGCTGCATTTTCTAAATATTTTAATTGTATCATAGGGGAATTCCTCTTGTAATAATTGCTATTATATAACGATTATTATTAAAATCAATACGTTGAAAGGTGGAAAGGGGCTTTTTAGACAGTTACTATAAAAATCTCTTAAAAATATTTCCCCTGTGACTGTCGGCACTTCCGGTTCTGAAAAGGTTCAACTCTTTGCTGAGCAGGTTTAAAAGTTTTTGGGTTTCAAAATTTTCTTTAAGTGCTTTTAATTTATCAGGATAACTTTGATAATAAACCTCTGAAAATACGGCTTTTTCCTTGCAAGAGTCTTTGAATTGCATATATAAATCGATTAAAAATTTGTATTTTTCTAAACGTTCTGCTTCCTTGAGCGTTTTGGTAAATTCCAGAGGATGTGCAATTCCCATAATTGTGCTGTCCTGACCTTTTACCGCATTAAAAACATCCTCCATGGTTGGCATATAATTATATTTTGGAGTAAATGTTCTCTTGTATTGTTCCAAGTCATTTTTTATATTACTTTTAAAAGCCTTAAATTGGTCAGATTTTGGCGTGGTTTTAATAATTTTTTCAATTTCTGCAGTTTCAATCCCGAGTTTGGGCGACAAATACTCACAGATAGTTTCAATTGGCTTGTGAATTTTATTGTTGTGGTCAATTTGATAATAAAACTCCCTTATCCTGTCAATTAGCTCATCGGTCTGCAGCGGTAAATTATTTTGCTCCATTTTTTCAAGCAAAGTTGGATTTTTTAAAACTATTTCATTTAAAACAGTCTTTATCTTTATGTAATTTTCAACCCCCACGTAAATTCCCAAAATACCCTTTTTAATCGGGTTATAAAAATTATCGGCTTCTTCTTTTGAAAATAAATCAATTTCTCTATTGAAAGATTTTTTGTAAGTATCGTTGGCCTCTTCTATCATTTTTGAAGCAATCAGACGCTTTTTTTGTTTAGTATTATTGATAAATCCATCAAAGCTTTTTTCATTCGGGTCTATGCCGTAAACAAGTACATGAGTGCAGGCAGGGACTTGAAGAATATCCTCTGCAACATTGTCAAACGTTGTAATTTCACTGCCCAAAGCCAATCTTAGGTTCTTATATTCAAGAGGGTTATCAAAAATTATTTTAATCGCTTCTTTGGTGCTTTCTGTCGTGTCATGGTCAGTTATTGCAAGGAAAAAAGGTTCTTTCTTAAAATTAGAATTTTGTGCTGCTTTATCAGCATAATCTGCGGCCTTGTCCAATATTTCCTGAACGGACGAAAAACCATCCGAAGCAATGGTGTGGATGTGAGGGTTTGCCCGAATTGTTCTGTTTTTGATGTTTTCGTCATTTATCCCTGCGGAATAAAATTCCTCATGCCCGTCAAACTCTCTCATTATGCTTTTCATTTCGCCCGCTCCGATAATTGAGCGAAGTTTGTAATACTCATTAGGATTTTTGCCGGCGTTTATCAGAAGCTGTTTTCTATATTCAATATCCTGCGGAAAATTTTCTGTTTCACGTTTTAGGGCCTTGATGGATTGAACTTGACTGAAATAAAGTTGACCCAGAAACGATGGAGAGAAATCCGTTTTAGGCTGCAAAAAAGGGCATCCCGCTTCTTTTTTGCACGGAGCAATAATAGGTGACTTAAAATTTAATTTGTTTATTGGTGTTACTAACAACTTTTTCATGCCTTCCTTACTTATTTATAACACAAAAGATTACCGATATGTAAGGGGTTTTGAAGGTAAAAAACAAAACGAAAAAATTGTATATTTTGGAATTATTCCGTAGCCTCTTTTGCGATTAAATCATAAAAATGTATGATTTTATTTTTAAACTGTGTTGCTAATATTGCAATATACTCCTTAGAGACGACGATACACATATCCCTAATCAACAGCTATGCACCCCTTTAAAGTACATAGCTTTTTTTTACGCCAAATCACAAAGTGATTTGGCGTAAAAAAAAGCGAGATATGGATGAATAGAGGCATGGAAGTATGGTAAAAATAAAGCTATACCTCTAGCCTTCCAATCTTCCGGCCTTCTCCTTATTGTATCTGTATTGCGTGAAATACCTTGAAACTCCCGCTACAAAAAGTCCCATAAAACCTATGCTGAACAAAAAAGGTGCAAGCACAATGGTTGATTTTTGCTTGAACAGTCTTTTAAATTCGCTTTCAACGGTTGTCCCTTTTTGGGCCGCAAGTTTTTCTGCCAAATCGCTAAGCTGTGAAAGTTTCGGCACTTCAAGATTTTTGCCGATGATATTTTTGTAAGAACTCTTTCTTTTCAGGATTGATTTGAACCCTTTCTCAAACATTTCGCTGCCTGTAATCACGTAAAACCCGACCAGAGGATATCTGAAAAGAACTTCAAGCATGTTCTGCTTGCCTCTGTCTTTTGCCGCTCCCGTGTAACCGAAAAATCCTGCAACAACGCATGCCGTTAATTGTCCTCTGGAAAGACCCAACTTACCATTGTTATTGGCAAAATCAAGGCTGAAATATTTGTTAAACGATGTGGCTCTTTTTATATTTTTTCTAAATATTTTATTGCCGGGAGCTAAAAGTGCTTCGCTTATTGTGTTAAGAAATTTTGAATTTTTCCCTCTTGTTGCAAGCAAAGCGGAAAGTGCCAGACATCCTGCAAAAAGCCCTCCCGCAAGTTTAATGTGTTTTTTGGCACTGTCTTTTACTCTTTTTTGTTGTTCGGGAGTTTCTTTTTTTACCTTATTTTTTTTATCTAAATTAGCAATATTATTAAAATCAGACTGTTTAAAAACTTTAAGTGTAAAAATATTCTTAGCAAAACTGAGTGCATATTCACCCAGAGGAATCGCAAGAGCCGAAATCGCAATCGCTGCTTTTATCGGCATAAGCGTTCTTGCGTGTTCGTTTTTCTCATTCAAAAGCTGCTCGGCAGTGGTTGAAACCATTTTTTGAAGGGTTTTGTCAAGCTTTTTTGAATAAAGTTTTCTGAAAAGTTTTTCCCCAATCAGTTTTGGTCCAAAATAAACCCAAATATTTTCAGAAAATTCCATTGTGGTCACATCTGCAGCATCTGCAAAAGTTCTTGCAAAAGGCATTTTAGGAACCCAATTTGTTGCAATGTCCTGCCCTAATCTGGTCATAGCAAGTTCCTTGTCGGATTCCTGCATAGCAATAAATTTGGCAATAGGCTTAAGTCTTTTGGGAAGAGTTTCTATTAAATTAATTTTCATTATTAAAAATCCTTTTTTACGTTAAAATCTAAATTTTCTATGTAGGTTGGGCTTGCAGGCCCAACAATAGGCAAAAAAATAGCCTGTAACAGAGTACAGACTATTTTTTAAATCGGTTAAAAATTTTACAAAAAATTAAATTTTACGCCAACAAAATACGCCTGCACTTAACTGCAAGCTCCACCAATTATTCATATTTTGCTGTTGGATTTTCATAATTTCCTTATTTTATCTTTTCTACGTACGTAGCAGTATAACTTGGGTAAACTTATTTGTCAAGTAGTTTTGCGGGCAATTCCCATTCTGTTTCGTTTATATAATTTCTCGCGGTAGCCTTTGCCGGAAAAGTACTATCGGTAATTTGTTGTATCTTTCTTACCAGCGAATTTAAGGAAGAATTTTTTTTCCTGATTTTTATATTCATCTTTCCTAAAAACTTTTCCACCAGATAATCATATTTGTCAAAAAATGAATTAACCTGATTTATCCCTTCTTCGGGAAACCTATATACCTGAAAAGGTGATTTTGGATTTTCCATGTGGAAATGCTCCACCAGTTTATTCCCCTCTTCCTCGGATAATTTTCTTGCCAAAATAAAGTTTGACCCGAAATTTACATTATTTGTACCATCTACTTTCATTCTAATACTCCTTTCATAATTAGCATTCTAAACAAGATAAATCTATTTGTCAGGTAATTCTGCAGGCAATTTCCAATTTGTTGTGTCAATGTACCTCTTTGCTGCAGTTTCAGATTGAAAAACATCACCGGCAAGCTGACGTATTCTTTCGGTCACTGCATCTAAAGAAGATGATTCCTTTTCGATTCCCACGCCAATTTTTGCCAGATAATTTTTTACCAGATGATCATACTTATCAAAGACCGAAATGACTTGATTTATACCATTTTCAGGCACATCGTACACCAAAAACGGCGAGCTGGATTTATCCATACGGAAATGCTCCATCAATTTACTCCCCTCTTCTTCAGATAATTTTCTTGCCAAAACAAAACTTGACCCGAAATTTACGCTGTTTGTGCTGTTTACCTTCATTTATAATACCCCTTTATAACTATTTACTATTACTTAAAAACCCCTAAAAATAAAACTTGCTACCGGAGAATTAAAACGTAAACAAATTGTTACAAAAAGCACAAAAAATCATTTCTTTCCTGTTGAACCGAAGCCGCCGGCCGCACGGGCAGTTTCAGAAAGGCTTGCAACCACTTCGATTTTTGCTTTTTCCACTTTCGCGATTATCATTTGGGCAATCCGCTCATTTGGTTGAATGGAATATTCTTCGGTTGATAAATTAATCACCGGCACGCAAACCTCGCCCCTGTAATCCTCGTCGATTGTGCCGACACAGTTTACAAGCGAAATTCCGTGCTTGATGGAAATCCCTGACCGCGGCCTTATTTGTGCCTCAAATCCATGCTCAAGCTCGATTTTTATCCCTGTCGGAATGAGCCTGCGTTCAAGCGGATTCAACAAAATCGGCTCTTCAATCGCAGCACACAAATCCATGCCCGCCGCACCCTCGGTCTGATACTCAGGCAAAAATTTGTTATGTGCCAATTTTTCTATTTTTAATGTTGTTGTATGCATAATTAAATCTTATCAAAAAAATACTTAATCATAATCCAATGTTGCAATATGTTTAACATCTTCTGCACTGCCCCAATTAATCTCATAATTCCCGCATTTTACAAATTTGTCGAATGATGAGTATTCCCAATCTTTAACATTTTTTGCAATGCCATGTTTTACCGGATTGTAATGAATGTAATCCAGATGATTATACAAATCTTTTTCATCACGGATTGTATGTTCCCAATAACGCCTCTGCCAAGCACCGATTTCGCCTTTATTTCTGTATCCGTAGGTTGGGGTTTCTACCCCAACATCATCAAAATTATGCGAAAAATAATATTTTATTGCAGTAATTATTTTTGGATATTCTTCAATGTTTTCAGGTTTTAAAATCAAATGAAGATGGTCGGGTAAAATGCAAATAGCAAAGACATCAAAGACAAAATATTGCTTTGCATTTTTAAATGACTCTCGTAATAAATCAATATTTTTAATTAATATTGGTCGGCGTTTGTATGAAACTAAAACCAAGTGTACATAAGTATTAGGAATAAACAATCTTTTGTATTTCATGATTTAATTATAAAACAAAAATTTATGGTGTTGGGGTAGAAACCCCAACCTACGGGGCTACGCAACTCCTTTACTTTTCAACCTTTTCTATAATTATTTTTTTCCATCCAAAGAGATTGAAATTTCGTCCTTTTGAGGATTTATTCCGGTTAATTGTAATATTATTGAAGGAATTAGAGCATAATAACTTCTGCTGACTTTTACTAATTTTTTTATGTACATGTAAAAATTATAAACTTATTTTTTAAATTGACATAATTGTTTGCATAGTTTATAATTGGTTTAGCTTTGTGCTAAACCAAAAAGGGAAATCGATAATGAATGAAAAAGATAGACAATTGGAATGGGCTTCAGTCAAAAGGGGATTTTCTCTCGCAGAAGTGCTGGTTGCACTGGTCGTTATCGGAGTTCTCGCGGCGTTGACAATACCGACATTGATTGCCGCTTCCCAAAAAGCAGGATACGTTGCAGGTGCAAGAAAAGCTTATTCTGACTGGAATAGGGCCTTAATCCAGATGGCTGCCGATGGCGGCTGCATAGGAGATTTAAGCTGTTTCTTTGATTCGGCTGATTTAAAAACCATGGGCGATAAAATAGCTGCTTATTTTAATGTTGCAAAAAACTGCGACATGACAACTTCTGGCTGTTTCCCAAATACAATAGCAAGAAGTTTTGACGGCACTAACACTGTTAGTGGGCAGGATAGTACTTTATATTACAGGTTTATAACAGCAGACGGTATGTCTATTTTTCTTGCTACCCCTTATTCTGGCTGCAGTGGGTCAGCCGCCTCTTTGACAAAGGTGTGCATGGCCACTTTTCGCATTGATGTTAACGGCCTCAAAAAGCCCAATGCTTGGGGACGGGATATATATTTATTTAGTATTGACAATACGAATGGACCCATTTTGTATCCTATTGGTGGGACTAAATATTGGCCTTGGAAAAACAGTGGCTGTACTTATGGGTATAATGGCGGAACGGATAAAAATGGTCTGTATTGCACTGGCCGGATCATCGACGAAGGCTGGCAGATGAATTATTAGGAACGAAGTAACGAAGGAGCGAAGTGACTGAGTGACTAAGTGACTAAGTGATTAAGTTCAATAATGCTTCGCAAATTTTTAAAAAAGCAGTCAAACCACTGTAGGTTGGGGTTTTGTCTGACCCCCTCCCCCCTTGAGGGGTGATGGCTTGGGGTGGGGGGATTAAAATCTACCCCAACATTAATTAAACCGATTTTTTAAATTCTTCCAACGCTGAATCCACGGAGGATAAATCATTTAACCCGCCACCCTGGGCGAATTGTGGGCGGCCGCCGCCTTTTCCGCCGCAAGCTTGAGCTATTTTGCTGACGATTTGTCCCGCATTTAACCCTTTTGCCACAAAATTATCGGAAACTTTTGCAACAATTGTCGTGCCTGAACCGTCTGTTTTCGGCGAAACAACTACAATAATCGAATCCCCGAGTTTTCGGCCTAAAAATTCAACCCCTTCTTTTACCGCATTGGCATCCATTGCGTCAATTTTTTCAATAAACAATTTCCCGCCTTCGATTTCAACTGCTTTTGCGGCATAAGCGGCGAATTTTTGTTTCGCCATAACTGTTTGCAAAGTTGCCAGTTCCTTTTGAAGAGTTTTGTTTTCTTCCTGTAATTTCTCGACACGTCCGAAAACCTCTTCATAAGGTGCTTTAAAGTGAGCCGATAATTTATCAATCACATCTTCTTTATCATTTAAATATTCAATTGCTGATTTTCCCACTACCGTTTCTATTCTTCTTGTACCTGCCGCAATCGCACTCTCCGAAACAATTTTCATTAACCTCAAATCGCCGATGTTGCGGGCATGGGTCCCCCCGCAGAACTCTTTGGAAATGCCGCCAATGCTTACCACCCGAACTTCATCCTCATATTTTTCGCCAAAAAGTGCCGTTGCACCAGTCCTCTGGGCTTCTTCAATTCCCATGACTTTTGTCGTCACTTCAAGTTTTTCGCCAATCCAATCGTTGATTATTTTTTCTACACGCTTGATTTCAGCTTGACTCATAGCTCTGTTAAGAGAAAAGTCAAAACGGGTCCGGCCTTCTTCAACCTGTGAACCTGCCTGTTTAACTTCATTTCCCAAAACTTTTACCAATGCAGCCTGAAGCAAGTGTGCGGCTGTGTGGTGAATTCTGATTTCTTCACGGCGTGAGGCATCAATTTTGGCTTTAACTGTATCGCCAACCTTAATTTCTTCTTCAGGTTTTTCGCATCTGTGAACAAACAAATGATTTACTTTGAATGTTGTAAGCATATTAAGATTGAAAGCTAACCCTCCAACCTTCAAACTTCCCGAATCGCCTACCTGTCCGCCACTCTCGGCGTAGAAAGGAGTTTTGTCCAAAATTATATCAACATAACTATCGCCTTCGACCGTCGCTAAAATTTTCGCTTCACATTCATCTTTTTCATACCCGACAAATTCTGTTGCACCAAATTGTTTTTCAATATCAACGTATTTTAAGTCATCAGTCAGAACAATTTTTTGAACAGCAGCTTTAGCACGTGTTTTTTGCTCCTGCATTTCTTTGTTAAAACCGTCTGTGTCGACTTTTAGCCCGCTCTCGGCGGCGATTTCAACGGTCAATTCGAGCGGAAAACCGAAAGTGTCATAAAGTTTGAACGCATCTTCGCCCGAAACATCTTTTTTTTGAATAAGTAAACCCTCAAGAAGTTTGTAACCCCTGTCAAGAGTTTTATTGAACTGTTCTTCTTCTTTTTTAATAATTTCGTTAATTTGTAGCTGATTTTTAATCAACTCAGGGTAGGCTTTGCCGTAATTTTTAACTACAACGTCTACTAATTTATGCAAAAACGGAAGCTCAAGCCCCAGCATTTTTCCGTGTCTTAAGGCACGGCGTAAAATCATTCTCAAAACGTAGCTTCTGCCTTCATTCCCCGGCATCACGCCGTCATTTATAAGGAAAGTTACACAGCGGGCATGGTCTGTGATAATTCTGAGCGAAACGTCTGTTTTTTCTGACTTTTTATATTCAACGCCCGTCATTTTACAAACTTCATCCAAAATCGGCTTTAGCAGGTCTGTTTCAAAAGTTGAAGTTTTGCCTTGAACAACCATGGCAACCCGTTCCAACCCCATGCCTGTGTCGACGTTTTTCTTTTCAAGAGGGGAAAGTTTTCCGTCCTCGTCCTGAAACATTTCCATGAAAACCAGATTCCAGATTTCGACCCAGCGGTCACATTCGCAGGTATTAATCCCGCAGTTGTCCGAGCATTTGAATTCTTCACCTAAATCGTAGTGAATTTCTGAGCATGGCCCGCAAGGTCCGGTTGCTCCGGGAGGTCCCCAGAAATTGTCTTTTTTGCCTTTTCTCAAGATACGCTCAGGTGCAATTCCTGTTTGTTTCCAAATTTCAAACGCTTCGTCATCGTCTTTGTAAATTGTTACCCACAGTCTGTTTTTGTCAAGCTTCAGGTAATTTGTAACAAAATCCCAACTCCAGGGGATAATTTCCTTTTTGAAATAGTCGCCGAAGCTGAAATTTCCGAGCATTTCGAAAAAAGTGTGATGGCGAGGTGTCCTGCCTACATTTTCAATATCGGAATCTTTTCCGCCGGCTCTGGCACATTTTTGGCAGGAAGTGGCACGAGGAGGCTTCATTTTGGGCTTTTCTAATCCTAAAAATATAGGAACAAACTGAAGCATGCCGGCAGTTGTCAGCAAAACAGTCGGATTATCCGGCACAAGGTTTGAACTTTCAACAATCGTATGTGAGTGCTTTTCTTTAAAAAAATCCAAAAATAAATCTCTTACTTCATTTCCGCTTAACATTTGTTCCTCTTTTCTGCTTTGTTAAATTATATATTAAACAAGGCGGAAATTAAATTTTTTGCAAAAAATTTAATTTCCGCCTTGCCTGTGAAAATTTATATGATAGGATAAGAGGAAATAGTGAATAGGAAACAGGAAACAGAATAAATTTTTGTAAAGCAAAAATTAACTTTTAACCTCTACCTTTTTACTTTTTACTCCAACAAGCCTCGGTAGCTCAGCTCCGTTGAATCTTTTACGGAAGTAAAAGGTCAACATAAGTTAGATTTAGCTCTAGCCGGCTGAGATGGGGCAAAAAAATCGCAAAAGAATGACAATTAAATAAAAACAGAAACTTTAAGCAAGCCTCGGTAGCTCAGCTGGATAGAGCAACCGCCTTCTAAGCGGTAGGTCATGCGTTCAAATCGCATCCGGGGTATTTTTCTCAGGTAATAGGGCTTTAAGTCTTGCGATTTTCCGCTGTTGTTTTTTAAACAACCTCCATTTCGAACGATACTTAATCGTTCTCACGGAGTCCTTGTTCAAATCGCATCCGGGGTATTTTTCTCAGATAATAGGGCTTTAAGTCTTGCGATTTTCCGCTGTTGTTTTTCAAACAACCTCCATTTCGAAAACAATAAAACTCAGAGAGGAAGAGGGTTTTGAGCAGTTGTACGAAAAAATCATACAACTGAAATTAATATCGTCTGACGGTAAAAAATACGAAATCGACTGTGCAAATGCAGAGACGCTTTTCCGCATAATCCAATCAATCCCGAGCAAAAAAGCCGAGCCGCCCCTCTCACGTCTCACTTTTTGCGAAGCCGTTTTTTTGTGGTAAAATAAAACCATACGCCCCTGTAGCTCAGATGGATAGAGCGATAGCGTCCTAAGCTGTGCGTCGTTGGTTCGAATCCGACCAGGGGTATTTTTTCGGATTTAGAATAATTATTGTTATACCGTTATTCGAACTGGGGTCTTAAAAAAGTTCTCGATAAAATTGTAAGTTATTTTACGTAGTCAAAAATACCTAAGTATTAATACTGACTTGCGGTTTAGACATAAATAATAAAAAATATAAAGATACAGAAAGAAGCGAGGGAATATATGTATAGAGATTTGATTATTATGACAAAATCGGATAAACATGGCGGATTTTGCGTTGTTGGAATAGATACAACAGATGGAAATTTTATTTGTTCAAATTACAAATGCACAAATTTATTCCAATTTTAAAAATAAAACAAAAATGTCTTTTACTTTTAAGGGTAGTAAATATACGGATATGTCCGTAACTGACCCTGATTATTACGATAAAGATAGGACTTATCCGAAATTAAATGTGGTGTTTAGCTTGCCAGACGATAAATGGAGCAGTGTTAACAACAAATATTACAAGTTCGCAGCCAAGATTTTTGAAGTATAATTACTATTAAAGGAGTAATTATGGCTTCAGTTTTTACAATCGGATATGCAGCTTTTCATATTGATGATTTTATTGATGTTTTAAAAAGTCATAAAATTTCACATCTTATTGATGTCCGAAGCAATCCTGTATCTGAATATTTTCAAGACTATAATAGTTTTAATCTTGAGCCAAAATTAAGACAACATAATATTATTTATGAAAATTTTGCATTGGAATTTGGGGCAAGACAATGCAATAAAGAGTTTTTTTCTAAAGGCGGTTGTGTAGATTTTGAAAAATTTACTCAATCTGAACAATTTAAAAATGGTTTAACCAAAATTAAAAATGGGCTTAATGCAGGTACTAATTTTGTGCTGATGTGTGCGGAAAAAGATCCGATAAATTGTCACAGAAGTATTATGATTGCACATGCAATGCAAAAAAATGGCATTGAAGTTTTACATATTATGTCCGACAAACAATTACAGTCGCAAAGCGAAATTGACAAAAGACTTTTAGAACTTTATTTCTCTGACAGAAATCAGCTTAATTTATTCGCCCAAAGCTCTGATGAACAGGAATTAATTGAACAGGCTTATAAAAAACAGAACGAAAAAATCGGATATAGATTGGAGCAGGCATAAATATTTTTACAATCGGGTTTGCACAAAAAAGTGCAGAAGATTTTTTTAAATTATTAATTGCTAATAAAATTGAATGCCTTGTTGATATTAGGTTAAATAATTCTTCTCAGCTTGCAGGATTTACCAAGCAAAAAGATTTGCAATATTTTCTAAAAACTATTGCAAAAATAGATTACATTCATGACATAAAGTATGCTCCGACTAAAGATATTTTGGATAATTATAAATCCGGCAAACTAAGCTGGGAAGATTACAAAGTAAAATATTATAATTTAATAAGTGCAAGAAAAGTTGAAGATTTATTTAAAAATTCAGTCAAAGGCAAATATTTAAACATTTGCTTGCTGTGTAGTGAATCGCAGGCAACAAACTGCCACAGAAGACTCTTTGCAGAATATTTAAAATCAAAATTGAATGATGTAAAAATTGTTCATTTGTAAGATTTTGGCTAAAAACTTCCGACTTTTTATGTCACACTACATTTCAGCTTATCTGTAATCGGCTTTGCCTCAACAGCTTAGCTTCAATTACGGAGACAAGCTCACTAGGCTCATTCTTCGCCTGTTCGTTTTGTCAAACCTTGATACAAAAATGTCAAACTCACTGACACACGACAAACCGATTTGTTACTCCAGCAGGTTGTAACAAATTGGGTATCAGCCCGCAAGCGGACATCCTGCCTCGTATGGCTCAGTTTTCGCCTACGATGCAAGAGAATCCGACCAGGGGTATTTTTCTTTACAAGAGTCAAAATTAATGAAGTAAACAAACGGTAAATTATAGTCTGTGGGTTGGGGCGAATTACATTTTATTATTCAAATTTTTTTTAAACTCCTTAACATTTTGACATGCCCGTATATTTGCGGTTTAATAAGTGTATCTAGATATTGGGTAAAAAATAATCAGACTGTAATGGTGTAAAAAAATGTACATTAAGCAACTGGAAGTTGACAACTTTAAATCTTTTGCCAACAAAATTGATATCCCTTTGCTGAAAGGGTTTACGACAATTTCAGGACCAAACGGGTCCGGTAAAAGTAATATCATTGATAGTATTCTCTTCGCACTCGGGCTTTCGACTTCAAGAACCCTGAGGGCGGAAAAGTTGTTCCATCTTATTTCTACCCACACAAAAAGAAATGAAGCCGTTGTTAAAGTTACCTTCGGAGAAACCGAGGACGGGCAAGATTTTGCCATCGCAAGAAAAATTAAAAAATCATCTCAGGGCTACAACAGCATTTACTACCTTAACGACAAAATCGTTACCCTGACTGAAATCCATACCATTCTGGAAAAACATAACATAACCCCAAACAGCTACAATGTCATAATGCAAGGGGATGTAACAAGCATAACAAACTGTTCTTCAACAGACAGAAGAAAAATTATTGACGAAATTGCAGGAATAGCCGATTTTGACCGCAGGATAGAACAGGCCACAAATGAGCTTGAAACAGTTGAAAAACGGGTTGAAAAATCTTCACTGATACTTGGTGAGGTCGACATTCGGCTTGAGCAGCTCAAAGAAGAAAGAGAAGTCGCACTCAAATACCAAAAATTAAAAACCGAAAAAACTTCACTGGAAGGGCAAATTAACACCGTAAAATTCTTTGATTTGAAACGAAATCTCGAAAAAGCCCACGAAAACATCCTTGAATTTACAAAGAAGAAAAAGCAGGAAGAAGCCAAGCACAAAGATTTAGACGAAAGATTAACCCTGATAAAATCTAAGTATCAGGAAATTTCGGAACTCGTAAGAGAAAAAGGCGAGGCCCAACAGATTGAGATTAAAAAGCAGGCCGAAGAAACAAAAGGTGCAATAGAGAGAAAACAATCCGCAATAAATTATGCCGACAAGCAAATTCAGGACGGATTAAAGGCAAGCGAAAACTCCAAAAACGGAATCGAAGTCCAAAAAAAGAAAATAGAAGATGCCGAACTTAAAATTCAGCTTAAAAAAGACGAAATAAAGGGAATTGAGGAAAATATCGCAGCCCGAAAAGCCGAATTTAAAAAGATTTTGGAAGAAATGACCGGACTCAACCAAACCGCCGATCAGCATATCGAAAAACGCAACCAATTAAGAAAAGAACTTGAAACACTTCAAGATAAAGAAAACAGCCTTATTAAAGAAAAATTGCCGCTTGAAAGTGAGCTGAAAGGGCTTCAAAAAGAAGTTTCCGACGCCGAAGAGCAAATCGAAAAATTAAACAACTTTAAGAAAAATTTCTTCTCAAATAAAGACTTATTAAATACTCAGGTTTCTGAATTAAAGCGGGAAATGGATGATTTAAAAATTGTTCAGCAAAATGCAATGCACGATTTGGATACTACAAAAAATGAAATTTCCGACCTGAATTACAATATCCAAATGGCTTACCGCAAAATTTCTTCCATGGAAGCACAAAAAATGGCAGCGGAAGAAGCCAACTTCGGGCGTGCGATTGACACGGTAATGAACGCCAAATTGAAAGGGGTTCACGCACCTCTGGTCAAACTCGGAAAAGTTGATAAAGAGTATGCAACCGCACTTGAAATAGCAATCGGCGGCAGAATGACCCACGTTGTAGTTGATGACGAACATGTCGGTTCTGTGGCAATCGAGCTTTTGAAATCCTCAAACGCCGGACGTGCAACGTTCATCCCCCTTAATAAAATTGCCAAAGCACCTTCCAAATTGCCTCTGCCCAAAGAAAAAGGGGTCGTTGATTATGCAATTAACTTAATCGATTTTGACGATAAATATTTGAATGCGTTCTTCTACGCACTCGGGGACACTCTCGTGGTCGAAAACCTTGAATGTGCAAAAAAATTGATGGGCAAATTCAGGGTAGTAACTCTTGACGGTGAAATACTCGAAAAATCAGGCTCGATGACCGGCGGTACAGTAAGAAAAACTGGTTTGAGATTTAGCCAAAATGAAGATGAAGAACTTAAGAAATTCAATTCAAAACTTAAAGATATGGAAAAAAATCTTGCCGAGCTTGAAAACAAAAGAGTTTCGCTTGAGAAAAAACTGGATGAGGTCAGAAGCAATTATTCAAACACAATGACAGAGTACAATAAGGCTAATATGGAATTGGGAAGTTTAGTCAAAAATTCGGAAGATAATGAAAGGTTAATCGCCGAAAAAACCGAATTTATAAAACTAAATGAGCCGAAAATTGAAAATATTTCTAAAAAACTTGACAAAATGGAAGAAAACCACGTTGAAGTCACAGGTTCAATTCAGGAACTTCAGGCTGAAATTGAAAGGGTCGAAAAGCTTATAAATGAGGAAGATTTAAAGGAATTAAAAGAAAAAACCGAAAGTGTCGAGTTTGAAATTAAGCGTTTGGGAACGAATTTGACCAACTCAAATAACGATTTGGCAGAATTTGGGCGTGAAATCGCATTTTTTAACGGTCTTATTGAAACTAAAACAGAAGAAATCGTTAATATCGAAAAAAACAATGTAACACTTGAAAAAGACAAAGTTACCTACGCAAAAGAGATTGAAGACTTAAAATCAGAACTTGAAAAATTGGAAGAACAAATCGAAGTAATTAACGAAAAATTGGGCGAACTTCTCAAACAGCGTGACAGTATTAACGCTGATTTGCTTGAAATTGAGAAGCAAAAGCACCTGCAAGCTTCTGACATAGAAAGAATTGCCGAGCAGATTGAATCCTTCAAGGCCCGCCGAAGAGAACTTGAACCGCAACTTGAAACAGCCAAAGCGGATTTGGAAGAAGCCGGAGTTGAAGTTAGCAAGCTTGAACCGGTCACGATTTCTATCGAAGAAATTACCGCAAAAATCAGCCGGCTTGAAAAACGAATGGAAGATTTGGGACTTGTCAATATGCGTGCATTGACTGCTTACGATGATGTTTTGGCCCGTCAGCAAGAGTTAAAAGCCCAAATAGATACACTTACGAAGGAAAGAAAACAGATTTTGGAACGTATGCAGGGCTATGAACAGCTAAAGAAAGAAACGTTTATGAAAACTTACAGCAACATAAACGAAAATTTCAAAGAAGTTTTCCACAGACTTTCGGACGGGGAAGGCACTTTAGTTCTGGAAAATGAAGAAGATCCGCTTTCCGGCGGGCTTACAATCGAAGCACAACCCCGTGATAAGAAAAAACAAAGACTTGAAGGTATGTCCGGCGGAGAAAAATCCTTGACGGCATTGGCGTTTGTATTTGCAATCCAAAAGTACATGCCCGCACCGTTTTACGCATTCGACGAGGTTGATATGCACTTAGACGGAATTAACGTTGAAAAATTGTCCGAGATGATTAAACATCAGGCTCAAAATACGCAATTTATAGTAGTTAGTTTGCGTAAACCTATGATAGAATCAGCGAATAGGACTATCGGCGTTACTCAAAAAGAAAAAGGAATTACCCGAGTCACCGGCGTGAAACTGAGAGAAGATTAGAAAGCAGTTTGGGGTTTCTACCCCAACAATAAAAAGCAGGGTGGGATTGCTATCCCGCCAAATTAGGGAAGTAAAAGAGAAAAATGACACAAGCATTAATGCCAAAAGAAATTATAGAAAATAAAATCTACATCATTCGAGGACAAAAAGTCATGCTTGATAAAGATTTGGCGTGGCTTTATGAGGTGGAAACAAAAAGACTTAACGAGGCTGTTAAAAGAAATACGGAAAGATTTCCCGAAGACTTCATGTTTCAATTAACAAAAGAAGAATGGGCCAACTTGATATCACAATTTGTAATATCAAGTGAAAATCAATTTTTGAGGTCGCAAATTGCGACCTCAAAATCAGAAGATAGCAGAGGCGGTCAAAGATATTTGCCATACGCCTTCACAGAACACGGTGTAGCAATGCTTTCAAGCGTTTTGAGAAGCAAGAGAGCGATTGCGATGAATATCCAAATCGTAAGAATTTTTAACCGATTGAGAAATATGGCAATCGAACATAAGGATTTGCACGATGAATTAATAGAGCTTAAAAATGCATTCATTAAGTATGCAAGAGAAAATAACTTGGAACTGGAAGAAATTTACAAGCAGCTGGATTACTTGAACGATGTAACGAAACCTGCTACAATAGGTTTTAAGTAGATAGTAGGTTGTGGGGTTTCTACCCCAACAATAAAAAAGTAAAAGCCGTAGGGTGGGTTTCCTAACCCACCAAGCAAAGGAAGTAAAAGAGAAAATATGGCAGAGGCAATCAATTACAATTCAATAGGAATAGGTGGGGTAGCCCCACTCCCTAATCAACCTCTCTCGAAACATCCACCGGATGTTTCGCTCGGCAGAGTCCTTCAAGGGGGGCGGGAATATGCGAATGACCTTAATTTTGTATCTGTTAATCCTGTTACTCAGGAATTTGACGGGATTGAAATCCTTGTTTCTATGGCAAAAACGGGAAAAATTAACCCTTGGAATATTGATATTGTAGATATTACCGATAAGTATCTCGCTCAGCTTTTTCAAATGAAGTCACAGAACCTCAGATTAACGGGCCGGACACTTTTGTTCGCAGCAATTTTGCTGAAACTGAAATCAAATGTTCTGGAAGATATTGATATTGTGGAATTTGAAGGGGCAGAAGAAACACAAGATTTTGAGATTAATGATGACAATTTTGAAGCTGATTATACTCAAGAGTACAATACCAACAACGTGATTTCAATTGACGAAGTTCTGCAACGCCGCACCAGCGTACGTTTAAACAGAAACCGCGTAGTAACTCTGAAAGACTTAATCCGTCAGCTGGAATTTTACGAAATGATTGACAGAAAACAGTCTTTGAAAAACGCCCACGAGCGTGCAAAAAGAAGAGTGCGTTCTTACGCAAACTTAACCTCCGATGATATCATAAACCTTGCACATGAAGAATACATTGAAGACAGCGTTCAAAAATTAAGGGAAAATCTTGAACAGATTTTTAAGAAAGAAAAGAAAATTGAATTAAATGAGCTTATACTGTTAGGTATGGACAGAATCACGGCATACATAGCACTTTTGTTTTTGTCCGCCGAAAGCGATTACGACCTTGTGCAGGATGAATTCTATTCGGATTTGTATGTGATAAAAGGGTAATAAAAATGAATGAACTGGTTCCTGTTGAGATTATTGAGAATAAGATTTTTGTAATTCGCGGAGAAAAGGTTATGCTGGACCGTGATTTAGCACAGCTTTATGAAATCGAAACAAAGAGGTTAAATGAAGCCGTAAAGAGAAATATTGAAAGATTTCCTGCCGGTTTTATGTTTAAATTAACAAAAGATGAATTCAAAGAACTGGTCGCAAATTGCGACCGGTTAAGCCCGCTTAAACATTCGAGTACTGAACCTTTTGTTTTTACCGAGCATGGAGCACTTATGCTTTCAAGTGTTCTAAATTCAAAAAAAGCAATAAACGTAAGCATTCAAATTATAGAAGTTTTTAACAAACTCAGAAAGTTTGCACTGAGCCAAAATCAGCTTGCCGAAAGGATAAGCTCTTTGGAACAGGCGTTTATGAACTACTCCAAAGACAACAACGAAGATATTGAAGATTTACAAAGGGCGGTGTCCTACTTGCTGGATATAACAAAACCTGCTACAATAGGTTTTAAAGGCTAAGGATAAATGATAGAAAATTTAAAATCAAAAATAGAAGCAGTATTATTCACAACGGCAAAGACTTTGAAGCTCAAAGAAATTGCCGAGATTTTGGGCAGCGAAGCGGATGAAACAGAAGAAGCTTTATTGGGATTAATTATGGATTATGCTTCCCGTGATGGAGCGTTAGAAATTGACGACGAAGACGGTTACATTCTGCAGGTCAAAACGGAGCATATGGATATTGTTGAAAAGCTCTGCCCTGTTGAACTAAAACCTGCCGTTTTAAAAACTTTAACCGTAATTGCACTGAAGGAGCCAATCAGACAGGCTTATCTGAAGGAATTGCGAGGCTCAAATGCCTACGAACACGTCCAAGAGCTGGTGGAAAAAGGTTTGATATCCAAACATCGGGATAAAAACGGCCGTTCGTTCAACCTTAAAACCACCCAGAAATTTAATGAGTATTTCAAACTTAAGGGCGATGCCAAAGCTCTGGCAAAATTTCTGGAAATAGAAAAAGGGGTCAAGGACAATCCTCAGGATGAGTAGAGTACAGGACCCGCACCACTTTTGAAAGGTTGAAATGTTGAAAAAAAAATTTCCGGTTATTATTCTAATATTGACAATCGCTTTCTCACTTTTATTTTTGAGCAAGGTACTTCCGAGTATTTATTTGAATGCCGGCAAAATTGCTTACCGAAGAGGGAATTATAAGGAAGCCTGCTCCGAGTTTAAAATGGCGGTCCGCCTTAATCCCAAAAACGTGGATGCAAGATATTACTACGTTCAGGCCTTAATTAAACTTCCGCCGACTTTAAAAGTTCAGAAAGAACTTTATGAAATTTCTCAAGAAAATTTGTCGGACAGTGCGGATTTGATTGCCGACAGGCAAATTTCAAAATGGAAAAACCGAATTTCTTTTGATTTCGGCGAAAATTACATTGAACAGGTCACTTTTGACAACAAAATTTTAAGATGGGACAAATCAAAATTCCCCATAACAGTAAATGTCGAAAGCACTTCTTCAAGCCAATTGCCGGAATATTACGAAATAGGGGCCAAGCTTGCTTTTGTACAATGGCAGATTTCAACCAATAATTTCATCCGGTTTAAATTTGTAAATAATCCCCAAAAATCACAAATAATAGTAAAATTTGCCCCAATTGCCGAAAGGAAAAATTGTTCACGGGAAGAATGCAAATACATAGTGGCCTACACAATGCCAACGATAAAGGGCAATTTGCTTAATAAAATGGATATTACATTTTACAAAACAAATAATTTGAATCAACATTTTGCCGAAAAAGAAGTTTACAATACTACTCTGCATGAAATCGGCCATGCCCTCGGGATTATGGGACATAGCTACAACAAAGGCAATTTGATGTACATGCAAAGCAATCAGAACATTTTTTTCAATAAATTCCGAAGTAATTTTCAGATGATTTCACCGCAAGATTTAAACACTCTAATGTTACTGTATCGACTGGCTCCGGATATTACCAATACCCCTTTGAGCCAATTCAATACCAGCCACCAGATTTTTGCTCCCATAGTTTTGGGTTCTGAAAAACAAATTAACTCCAGAAAAATACTTGAAGCACAAAATTATATTAATGCGGCCCCGAAATTACCAAACGGCTATATAGATTTATCATCGGCTTACTTAGAAGAAAAAGAATATAATTCTGCGATTGAAGCAACAAAGAAAGCTCTGGAGTTTTCGTCAACAGAGAATGATAAATTTATTGTTTATTATAACTTTGCCGTTATTTATATGAACCTGCGGGAGTGGGATAACTCTCTGAAATATGCCGAACTTGCAAAGCAAATTCAGCCGTCATCCGCTTCGGATGTTGACGCATTAATATCAAAAATAAAATTTAACAGAAAAAGCAGAGGATTTGCGAAAAAAATCTATACACAATCTTTGGAAAAAAATCCTGCAAATATAAATGACTCTATAAGCTTAACAAAAATTTATTTGAGAGAACTGAATTTGGCTCAAGCCGGCAAAACCTTAAATCACCTTATTGCAGCCAATCCTAAGGCAAAATCAGACCCGAGACTTGAAGACTACAGGGTATTGATATTTTTATTTAAGTAGTAAAATTGTAAATAAATTTACGTTTGGTAGCAAAAAAATTTTCAGCGGGTTTTATTAAACTAAAGTGCGACAAATCTCGCTAAAAATGGAGTGTTTATATGAGAATTGACAACCAGAATTACGGCAACCGCAATGTTAATTTTAAAATGAATTTTCCCGTCAAAGTAGCCGGCAAAGTACAAACAAGGTGTGGCGTAAGAATCCGTCAGGCAATACTGGATGAAAATATTTCAGGGGCTATACGTTCCCTCGTCAGACTTTTAGAGGGCCGCCAACAAATGGAAAAAGCCGATAAAGAAGCCTTCCTCAGGATGTTTAATAATATTCCGGATTATGAGATGCCCGAAAAACCTGTTAAAGCATGTTCACTTGTGAGGTATTATTCTAAAAACGGTGATGCGTATTTGTTTACGGGAAAAGATGCAAAAATAGTTAACGAAATAGGCAAAAAATTCGGGCCTGCCAAACAGACAACAAAGACGCTTGACGTAGCTTTGCTAGGTGAAAAGTACGGCAATGCAATTTCAAATTTAATCAGCAATACTTCCCGTCAGCTTAAAATAATGCTAAAAAAAGGTGAAAAAAGAGAACCCGTAGAACTTCATATTTACGCAGATTGCTTGCCGCGTAAACTTAAAAATGGGGAATTGAGATATGATTTTAAAATTTATAAACTTTCTTTTGAAAAAATCGGAACTCCTCTTGAGTTAGATAAGAACACGGCCCCAATTTTAAAACCCGAGAAAAAAGAACCTATAAAAAGTTTAAAAAGAAAAACACCGAGAAAAACCAATGACCCGCTGCAAACTAAAATGAATTTTTTCGCAACTGTGTAAAAATTATTAATAAATTGTTTTAATTCATAATTTTTTGGAATATAATATTCCGGTTGACGTCTTTATTCGTTAATGAATAATGACCGGTTAAAATTATTGGAGAAATTAATGTACAATGTTGCGATTATAGGAGCGGGACCCGCAGGGATTTTTACTGCTTTAGAGATTATGAAACTGAAACCTGACTGGAAAGTTATTTTGGTTGAAAAGGGCAAAAAAATCGAAAAAAGAAAATGTTTTTTGCGTGAAGGATACAAATCGTGTCCGGGCTGCAAAAAATGCGGTCTTTTGTGCGGCTGGGGCGGAGCCGGAGCGTTTTCTGACGGGAAATTAACCCTAACGCCTGACGTTGGCGGACATTTAGGCGACTATATGCCAAGAAAAGACGTCGAAGAATTAATCGACTACACTGATAAGATTTACCTGAATTTTGGTGCCACTGAAGTTATTTATGGAACAGACAAAGAAGATTATGCCAAAATTGCCCATCAGGCAACACTTGCCGAATTAAAACTTGTCCATTCACCTGTAAGACATATGGGAACCGAAAGAAGCCTGAACGTCCTTAAAAATATGCAGGATTTTTTGACGGACAAAATTACAATATTGTATGACGAAACCGTAGACAAATTAATTGTTAAAAACGGGCAGGTAAAGGGGTTTACGACTAAAGGCGGACAGACTATAAATGCTGAATATACAGTTATCGCACCGGGCAGAGAAGGTGCCGACTGGCTCACGGCGGAATTTGCGGAAAACAAAATAGGAATGGTCAACAACGCCGTCGATATCGGCGTCAGGGTTGAACTTCCCGCTCCTGTGCTTGAACCGATAACCGAAAAACTTTATGAATCAAAATTAATTTATAATTCGCCGACTTTTGGCGACGAAGTCAGAACTTTCTGTATGAACCCTTACGGCGAAGTCGTAAGCGAAAATTACAACGGAATTTTAACCGTAAACGGCCATAGTTACGCAACAAGAAGAACCGCAAACACAAACTTTGCACTCCTTGTATCGGAAAAATTCACAGAACCCTTCAAAGAACCGATTGCCTACGGGCAGCACGTTGCAAGGCTGGCAAATATGCTCGCAGGCGGGGTTTTGGTCCAAAGATTTGGCGATTTGCTTGACGGACGCCGCTCTACCGTCGAAAGAATTAACTCAAGCATAATCACACCAACCTTAACATCCGCAACACCGGGGGATTTAAGCTTGGTACTGCCTTACAGGCAATTATTAAGTATTATCGAAATGCTCTACGCACTTGACAAAATCGCTCCGGGTGCAGCTTCAAGATACACTTTGCTTTACGGAGTCGAAGTTAAATTTTACTCCGCAAGGGTCAAGCTGACAGATGAACTTGAAACCGAAGGGGTCAAAAACCTTTTCACAATCGGCGATGGAGCAGGAGTAACAAGAGGTTTAATTCAGGCTTCAGCCTCCGGAATTCATGCCGCAAGAGTTATTTGCTCCAGGTAGATGGACAGTTGAAAGTTTGATAAGCTAACTTTTTGACTCTTTGCATCTAAAACTAGGTGAACATTTATGCATAATCCACTAAATGATAAAATGTTTTTATTCTGCATGAAAAGTCAACATTTGTGTTGACTTTTCATGCAGAATAGTTTATACTTATATCATGAAAGACATTCAAACATATAATGAACCGGCATTTGACAATAAAACAGGCTATTTAATAAGCGGCATTTACTTAATGAAAATTGATGATTTGTTAAATCATGAAATCTTAGGAGGTACAGCCAAAAGAAAAAACTTAATTTATTCTCTGAAAGAAGCTTGTGAAATTTATTGGTCTTATGGAATATATGAAATATATGTAAACGGTAGTTTTGCGACAATAAAGGAATATCCCAACGATATTGACGGATATTTGCGAGTTGATGTTAAAAGTGAAAGTTTTATAAAGTTAACATCCAGCGGAAACATTTGGGGACAACTTCAATCAATAGGCACATATAAATTACCAATGTGGCATAAATACAAAATCGAATTTTATGTAGAAAATAAATATGAACAATTTCATAATTTCTTTACCCATTCAAAAGATGGCATTGAAAGAGGAATTATAAAACTAATTAAAGGAGGTCAAAATGATTAAATCTGAACACCAAAAAAATATAACATTAAAACGCATCAAAGAATTTAAAAAACATCTAAATGATCTCGATGAGTGGTCTTCAGGTAGTGTTAATTCCATAATCGGACAATTAGAGCAAGAGCTTGAAGAATATGAAAGATTAAAAAAAGGCGAGTATACTTTGCCCAAAAACATTCCTTTTGGCGAATTATTAAAATGCATTGCCAAAGTAAGAATATCAAAAGGTTTGTCTCAACAAGATTTGGCCAATCTTTTGGGATTAACTAAACAGCAAATTAATAGGTACGAAGAATATGATTACCAAAATGTTTCATTATCAAAAATAAATGAAATATTAGAGGTTTTAGGTTTAACTGTTAGCTTGGAACATTTCAAAAAAGCCGCATAGACAAAGGGGCAAAAGAAATCGGCTTTTTTTGACTTATGCCCAAATCTCGTGGTATAATCTCACTATGAACAGTAAAATCAGTTTGACTACACAAAATCGTTTAATATTATTCGGGCTTATTTCAAGCACTTTGCTTATTGTTGGAATTGCCCTGTTTGCGAGCGTCAGCATCCAAAGTAAATTGAACGAGGGTTATCAGAACTTCGGGAAAATTATTTCTAAAACACTTGCAATCGAGAGTACCGATGTTATCAAAGATATTCCGGAGTTTGAAAAATATGACAAACTAAAATATCATTCCCAGTCTATTCTTAACAGCAACGACGACATTGCGTTTATTGAATTTACGGACAGCAAGGGAAACATAATTTATTCAAGCAAAGAGGATTATTCTCGTCAGGCCAGAGGCTCAAAAATTGCAGTAAGTTCTCCGATGATTGTAAAAAAACTCGGAAAATCCTATTCAATCGGCTCGGTTATGGTCGGGCTTTCGGGGAATATTATCAACCAGATTTCTTCTACCACAAGAGCATCTTTATTGTTTGTTTTCGTAGTTGCATGGGCAGTTTTTGCCCTGGTAATCCTAATAAACACTTACCTAATAACAAGGGAACTGAGAATTTTGCACCATGGAGTCAGAAAAATTTCTACGGGCGAATTCGGATATAAAATTCAGGGCAAAGGCGTCAGCTCGGAAGTCCGTGAACTTTTTGACGCATTTAACGACATGTCAAACCGTTTGCACCTGTACGAGGAACAAAATGTCGAGCAGCTGACCTTAGAAAAGAACAAACTTGAGGCCGTTTTGATGAGTATTGCAAACGGGGTCGTTGTTTGCGATAATTTTGACAATGTTGTTTTGGTTAATAATCAGGCACAAAGGCTTTTGGAAGTTAACGAAAGTGAAATTTTAAACACAAAAATTCAGCTCTACTGCGATTCTGACGGGGAACTCTGCTTTAAGGAAAAAATCGAACAATTTAAAGATACTCCGCTTGATATTATGGAAAATAAACCGCTTGATTTTAATATCAAAGTCGATAAAAGGATTATAAAAGCTGTCATATCTCCAATGTTTTCGAGGAATAAGGATTACGTCGGCTACATTATTGTGCTGATTGATGTCACCAGAGAAACCGAGATGGACAAAATCAGAGGACATTTTATTTCAAATGTTTCTCACGAACTTAGAACTCCCGTAACTGTTTTGAGAAGCTACATTGACACTTTGTACAACTTCGGGAACGAGTTTGATTTTAATACCCAAAAGGAATTTATCGGCGTGATGAATCAGGAAATAATTCGCCTAAATCGGCTTGTAAACGATATTTTGGACTTTTCAAGGCTTGATTCCAGTAACATTAAGCTTGAAAAGAAAAACGGAAACATAGCTGCTTTAATAGAAAATTGCGTAAATTCTATGCAGGTTTTAGCCCGAGAACGCAATTTAACTTTCTCAATTATGAAAGAACCCGACCTGCCGGAGGTAACGTTTAACGAGGGAAGTATTGAACGTGCGTTGAAAAATATTTTATCCAATGCTATTAAATATTCGCCTGATGACGGAAGGATTAAGATAAGAGCCGAAAGGTCAAGAATGGGCGATTTTGTAGAAATAAGCGTCGAAGATCAGGGTCCAGGAATATCGGAAGAACATCAAAGAAGGATTTTTGAAAGATTTTTCAGAATTGAAAACGACACCCATACTATTAAGGGTACTGGGCTGGGGCTTCATCTGGTCAGAGTTGCTGTTGAAAAACACCATCAGGGCCAAGTTTTTGTTCAGTCAAAATTAGGAGAAGGTTCTACTTTCGGGTTCAGATTGCCGATAAATCCCCCCGCGGAAGAGGAAAACAGCAGACCGCCGGAAGAGGACATTGAGTACCCGCCAATTGCCCAAAATAATGAGGAACAAGATTAAAAAAGGTTAAAGGTTGGCAATTTTGCTAAAGCAAAATCGTTCATCCTTCCTACTCACTTTACCGCTTGACCCTTGAAAAGACCTCGACGTCCACATCGTCAAACGTGTTTGCGGAAAAATAGGCACAAGATGCGACCATAGCCGCATTGTCCGTGCAGTATTTCATCTGCGGGGCGTTGACTTTGTAACCACCGTTTTCATTTTTTTTCAGTTCAAAAAACTTTCTTCTAATCTCAGAATTTGCCGCAACGCCCCCTGCCAAAACAATCTGTTTATAGCCCGTTTCCTCAAGTGCGGATTTAACCTTCTTCAAAAGAGTTTCCGAAACTGTTTCCTGAAAGCTTGCACAGAGGTCAACAAGCTTGGGTTGAATAGTTGTTATATTAAACCTTTCAACCTTTCGACCTTTCGACTTTTCAACTTCTTCAAGTTTTTGTACCAGTCTTAAAACAGCGGTTTTCAATCCGCTAAAGCTGAAATCATACCCGCCGACCTTACTTATAGGCAGCTTAAACGCAAATTTATTCCCCTCTTTGGCCAATTTGTCAAGCAAAGGCCCGCCCGGATAAGGCAGCCCAATGAGCCTTGCAACTTTGTCATAAGCCTCACCGACAGCATCGTCAAGGGTTTCACCGATAATTCTCTGTTCAGAATGTGATTTGACTTCAATAATTTGTGTATGCCCGCCGCTTATCAACAGTGCAATGAAAGGCGGTTTCAGGTCCGTATCAATATAATTGGCACACACATGTGCATTCAGGTGATTAACCCCGATGAAAGGCTTGTCATATACCAATGCAAGAGTTTTCGCAGCATTAAGCCCGACTAAAAGCGAACCTACAAGTCCGGGGCCGACTGTTCCGGCAAAAGCTGTAATATTCTCGGGCTTTAATCCGGCTTGCCCAAAAGCCTCTTCAATAACAATATTTATAGCTTCGAGGTGTTCTCTGGCTGCGATTTCGGGAATAACCCCGCCATATTTTTCGTGGGTCTTAATCTGAGAGGCAACCACGTTTGACAGAACTTCACGACCGTTTTTCACAATCGCACAGGCAGTTTCGTCACAACTTGACTCGATTGCCATTATATAATTGTCATATCCGGAATCTTCTCCGATTTTAACGGATTTTTGGCTAAATAGTGTCTTTTTTTCGCTGTTCATAGTAATATTGTACAATAAATAAAAATTAAAGAGTTTGAAAGGTGACTAGATTATAATGTGAACTGTTTCGCATAACCATTCACCTGTTCACCTGTTAAGCTATTCAACTAAGGAACGAATGAACTTTATAGATAAATCAAAAATTAAAATAATTTCAGGCTATGGCGGAAACGGCATGGTGGCGTGGCGTAGAGAAAAATATGTTGACAAAGGCGGACCTGCGGGCGGGGACGGCGGAGACGGCGGAGATGTTTATTTCATCGCAAACGAAAACATGTCAACCTTGATGGATTTTAAGTACAAATCGGTTTTCAAAGGCGAAAGCGGTGTTAACGGCAGAAGCAAAAGCCAACACGGACGCTGCGGGAAAGATTTATACATAAAAGTTCCCGTGGGAACTATGATAAGAGATTTAAGAACAGGAAATATAATCGGTGATTTGGTTAACCACGGTGACACAATCCTTGTGGCAAAAGGCGGCAGGGGCGGCCGTGGAAACGCACGTTTCGCAACGGCACAAAAACGTGCCCCGCAGTTTTGCGAACCCGGTGAACCTTCAATCGAAAGAGATTTGGAACTGGAACTGAAATTAATCGCAGACGTCGGGCTTTTGGGAATGCCAAACGCCGGAAAGTCGACATTTATAAGCGTGATTAGCTCCGCCAAGCCAAAAATTGCAGATTACCCTTTCACAACGCTTGTTCCTCATTTAGGCGTCGTGACGAAACCTTCGGGTGACGGATTTGTCGTTGCAGATATTCCGGGGTTAATAGAAGGTGCAAGCGAAGGTGTCGGGCTGGGTCATGAATTTCTCAGACACGTCGAAAGATGCCGTTTTTTGGTACATATTGTTGACTTGACACAAAGCAATCCTATGGAAAATTACAAAAAAATTAATAGCGAATTAAAAAAACATTCACAAAGACTTGCCGATTTATATCAAATCGTTGCATTGAATAAAATCGACGCTATTACCGCCGAAGAAAAGCAAAAGTATTTAAAAGAGTTCAAAAAAGTTTCCGATGATGTGTTTGCGATTTCGGCCGTTACCGGCGAAAATGTTGAGGATTTGAAGAATTTTATCGCCCAAAAAGTCGATGAAATTCCAAAACCGAAATTTGATGTTGACGTAAAAGAAGATTTGGACGCCTATAATAACGACGACAGTTCATTTGAGGTTATAAGAACCGACAAAGATTCTTTCGTGGTATTGGGCGGAAAAATAAAACGTCTGGCTCAGGTAACGGATGCAAGAAATCTTGAGCAGGTTATCAGATTGCAAAATATTTTGACGAATATGGGCGTTTTTGAATCGCTCAAAAAACTCGGGATAAAAGACGGCGACACGGTCGTCGTCGAACACCTTGAATTTACCCACTACGAAGAAACCTTATGGAATGAAGGTAAAGGCTACTAGGGGGAAATGATAACATATAGGGTTACATTAATTTTAATTAAAAAATAATAACTGGAATACTGATTTATGAAAAAATATGCCATTCTAAATATGTTGAACGATATTCAATTAACACCACCATTAAACTCTTTTAAGTTAAATAATTTTATTATTTGTGATAATGAATACCTTAAAAATGTTTATCCTTCACTTGGGAAAAATGGTTTTAATGATGATTACAAATATTTAATTTATGAAACTAATGAAAATATAAAAAGTAAATCTTTTGAAAATAAATTTACTAATATAATTAATGATTTTATAAATATTTTTTTGTATTTTAATGCAAAAAAAATCTATAGTAAAAGCGTATATGGTTCTTTTTTCAAAAGACATCAAAATGAAGAATTACATTTTAGTTACACAGATATTAGTTTTTCTAGTAAAATCGAATCTTACAGTATAAAAAATCATAAATATAAAATTGATGAAAAAATTTTCAAAGCAAAAGGAAATAATAAAAAATTGTTTAATTATATAGAAAACGAACCCCCAACGGAGATTGAAAGAAAAATAAAACTGGCTGTAAGTTGGATTGGACAATCCTTAGAGAAAGCGAATTTGGACGAAGCATATATGGAATTATGTATTGCCCTAGAAACACTATTGAGTGGGTACAACAGCCCCATGGAAAGAGGTACTGCATATCAACTAAGAGAATATGGAGCCTTTTTAGCTACAAAAAATAAAAACAAAAGAGTTTCTATATATAATGACCTAAAAATTTTATATAACATTAGATGTACAATTTCACATAGTGGAATAGCTAAAAAGTTAACAACAAAAGAATATTATCGGTTACTTAAAATATTAAAAGCTATTATAAACGAATTATTTATTCTTCTTGAGACAAAAAATATTACTACCCATAAAAAATTACAAGATTATATTGATGAAATAAAATTTGAAAATAAATAACTTACTCCCTCTTTCTGAAGTTTGTGGGTTACCTAACCCACCTTTTGGATTGCTTCGGGGGTGAATATAATTACCTTTTTACATAATCCTTCATTTTTATCCCCCTCGCAACGACGCTTGCAGTCAGGCTTCCTAGCCTTGCGTCATTGCGAGACAAGGGTTTTTAGACTTAAAACAATTGAGGGAACGAAGCAATCTGTCCAACTTTATAGTCTGAAATATTTTCAAAATGCATATTCCGAGGCTATTAGAGTTAGAATAAGTTCATTTAACAAGCATTTATAACTCTTGCATAATTCCTGTAATATGAGTCCGTTATTTTTCAATAAATTCAAGTTTAAACCCGAGAATATCCGCAATTATATATGCCTCTTTCAAGGACAATTTTTCAAGCCGCAACCTGTGTGAAATTCTTTGGAATGTGTATTTCTCACCAGTTTTTTCTGTCATTAACTCGGCCAGCTTTGTTATTGTTACACACTTTTGTGCCAATAATGTTTTTATTTTATCTCTTATATGCATATATCAATTATATTTAACTTGACAAAATCTGCATGATGGTTTATATTTTAATTAGTATTTGAATTAAATAATTCAAATACTAATTAAACAATTTACATAAGTAGAATTTGGTGGTTGAATGAATAATGAGTTTAAACAACTGGATAGCAGAAAAGGATGGTGGGCTTCAACCCATAAAAAGGCGTTCACTCTAGCCGAAGTGCTGGTTACACTGACCATTATCGGGGTTCTTGCGGCGTTGACACTACCTGTACTGATTGCTAACTCGCAAAAAGCCGTATATGTTGCAGGTGCAAGAAAAGCTTATTCTTTATGGAATCAGGCCTTAATCCAAATGGCCGCCGATGGCGGCTGTATAGGCGATTTAAGCTGCTTCTTCGACTCGGCCGATTTAAAAACCATGGGAGATAAGATAGTTAAATATTTTAACGTGGCAAAAAACTGTGATACTACAACTTCAGGCTGTTTCTCAGATACGGTGGCACGAAATTTTGATGGTAGCGACATGGCAGGCGGATATGATGGTACCGGTTATTACAGGTTTATAACGGCAGATGGCATGTCTGTTATTCTTGCTACCCCTTCTTTGGGCTGTAGCGGTTCAGGCGGATATTTAACAAAAATGTGCATGCTATACTTTTATATCGATGTTAATGGACTTAAAAAACCTAATGCTTTTGGGCGTGATATATTTCGGTTTGCAATTGACAATGATAACGGGCCTGCTTTATATCCTCTTGGCGGGGCTAAATACGTCCCTTGGAAAATTAATAAAGCTTGTGACGACGGATATAACGGCGGAACAGACAAACATGGTTACTATTGCATCGGCCGTATCATCGACGAAGGCTGGCAGATGAATTACTAGCGGGGGAAATTGGGAATTGGTAATTGGGAATTGAGAACAGAACCGTTCGACCATTCAACTTATCGACTAAAAAAGGGAAACGGGAGAAGGGAAAAGCCCTCGGATAGTCGCTTCCCTTACATTTTATGTCGGCGGGATAGAGATAGGATTTGTATGTTTTTTGGATTGCTTCGGGGGTAAATATAATTACCTTTTTACATAATCCTTCATTTTTATCCCCCTCGCAACGACGTAAAACAAAAAGGGGCTGTCTAAAAAGTCCCCTCGTCCTCCCGAAACATGAGTTATCGGCTTCAAAAAAATCATTCTTAATTCGGGATCTCATGTGTGGGATGCCAGATTAAGGACAATCTACGAGGAGCCGATAACCCATGTTCCGGCACGACGTTAGTTGTTAAGAGGGGACTTTTTAGACAGCCCCTTTATTTAGTACATTTATCTGCTTTACCTTAACAAAAAAACATGAAACTGTTTTGCTTTAGTGATAATCATGGCAGAGTCTGGTTTTTCTTGCCTTCTTTTGCCGAAATCTTTGATTTCGTGCAAAATGGCTTCACGACTTGCATTAATTACCCATTTTTTGGTAACAATATACAATAGTGAAAGGTTACTTTTCTTTTTTACCAAAAGAAAAGTAACTACATCATGCCGCCCATACCACCCATGCCGGCCATTGCCGACATATCAGGCATTGCAGGTTTATCTTCCTGAATTTCCACAACCGCCGCTTCTGTTGTCAACAGCATTGAAGCAACTGACGCTGCGTTTTCCAATGCGGAGCGGGTAACTTTTGCAGGGTCAACGATTCCTGATTTAATCATATCGGCAAATTCGTTTTTCAGTGCATCATAGCCGAAAGCATCTTTTTCCGCTCTGACTCTGTCGATTACAACGTCGCTTTTTGCACCGGCGTTATTGGCAATTAACCTCAAAGGAACGTCAAGTGCTGAGGTTAGAATTTTGAACCCGATTTTTTCGTCATCCGTTTCAAATTTTTCAGAAGAAATCTTGTTTTCAAGTTCTTGCTGAACACGAATCAAAGCGACGCCGCCGCCCGGAACTATTCCTTCTTCGTTGGCAGCACGGGTTGCGTTAAGAGCGTCTTCTATTCTAAGCTTTCTTTCTTTTAATTCAACTTCAGTTGCCGCACCAACTTCAATAACGGCAACACCGCCTGAAAGTTTCGCCATGCGTTCCTGAAGTTTTTCCTTGTCGTAGCTGGAATCAGAAGCTTCTATCTGTTTTTTAATCAACTTGATTCTTTCTTCGACGGCCTTTTTCGTTTCGTCACCGACAACGACCGTTGTTTCATCTTTTGTAACGGTAACCCTTTTGGCATGTCCCATCATTTGAGTTGTAACGTTTTCAAGCTTAATGCCGAGTTCTTCGGTGAACATTTCGCCGCCTGTTAAAACAGCGATATCTTCAAGCATATCTTTTCTTCTGTCGCCAAATCCAGGAGCCTTGACTGCCACAGCCCTGAGAACTTTTCTCATTGTGTTGACAACGAGTGTTGCCAAAGCTTCGCCTTCAACGTCTTCCGCAATTAACAGAAGTGAACGGCCGTCACGTGCAACCTGTTCCAAAACAGGAACAAGGTCAGCTATTAAATTGATTTTTTTATTAACACAAAGTACGTAAGCGTCTTCCAGCACTGTTTCCATACGTTCGGCGTCGGTTACGAAGTAAGGCGAAATGTAGCCTTTGTCGAACTGCATTCCCTCAACAACTTTCAAATTTACTCCGAAAGATTTTGATTCTTCGACTGTTATAACACCGTCATGTCCGACTTTTTCCATCGCTTCGGCAATCCATCCGCCGATTTCTTTGTTGTTGCCGGCTGAAATTGTTGCGACCTGAGCGGTTTCTTCTTTTGTGTTAACTGCTTTTGACATGGATTTGATTTTAGCAATTGACATCTCAACTGCTCTGTCAATTCCGCGTTTCATACCCATAGGGTTGGCACCGGCGGTAAGGTTCTTCAATCCTTCTTTAACGATTGCCTGAGCCAAAACGGCTGCGGTTGTTGTGCCGTCACCGGCGACATCGTTTGTTTTGGAAGAAACTTCCTTTAACAGTTGGGCTCCGGCGTTTTCAAGTCCGTCTTTAAGCTCGATTTCTTTTGCGATTGTCACTCCGTCGTTGACTATTTGGGGTGCCCCGAATTTCTTTTCTAATATTACATTGCGGCCCTTTGGTCCTAATGTTACTTTTACAGCGTCTGCTACCGCATCAATCCCTTTTAGAAGGCTTTTGCGTGCTTCTTCCTGAAAAACTATACGTTTACTCATTTTATATTCTCCTTATAACCTACTCTATTACTCCCAAAACATCTTTAATTGAGATGATTTTCAGGTTTTCATTGCCGACTTTGACATCGGTGCCTGAATATTTTGCGAAAAGTATAATTTCGCCGACCTTGACATCCATCGGTTCTCTCTCGCCGCTGTCAAGAGTTTTGCCTTGACCTACCGCAATGATTTCACCTTTTTGTGATTTTTCTTTTGCACTGTCGGGAATAAAAATTCCGCCCGAAGTTTGTTCTGTGTCTTCAATAACTTTGATAACAATTTTGTCTGCCAATGGTTTGATTGCCATGATTGTTCGCTCCTTCTTTTGCTTATTATAACTTTTACTTTTTGAGGGTTGGAGGGTTAGCTTTAAAAAAGCCAAACTTCTAACCTTCTAAACCTCTAATCTTCCATACTATATCATTAAAATCATCAAATGTAAATTTTTCTTAAAATATTAACAAAAAATTAATTGTTTTGTTTTATAACACATGTAATAACTAAAAAGGAAGCAAATTATGAACGTATCATTCACAGGAATACAAAACGCAGGGGCCATAAATATTCTTGACAATCAAAGATTTGTTTGTCAATTGACCGACAAAGGCTCAAAGGATTTGTCAGAATTTGAAGGAGTTCTTAAAAAATTTCCTGACCCGTTAAATCTCGGGTTTTTAAGGATGGATATCTGGAATTATCCTGCAGACGGGATGGATTTAGACTTCTTTCTCAATAATAAGCCCCTCAAGATGCAAGATGAAAACCTGAATACTTTTAGTAAGCTTGCAAAAATGTTTAAATCAATAATCGAAAGCAAGGAGGGCTTTTTTGTCTCAAAAGATTACCTCGAAGATATGGATTGTGCAAAAAACTTTATGGATGGTTTTATTGAAGCAGAACCTAACGTAATAGAAAGTTTTCAGCAAAACTTACCGTTTAAAGATTATCATAGTATGGAAGATGTTAAAAAATCGGCAAAGTTTGCTTTTGAGTCAATAACCGAATCTATAAAGAAGTTTCTAAAATAGCTTTAATAAATAATGGAGATTAAAAATATGAACGTATCATTCACAGGAATTAAAAACGTAGGGACACTGACTTTCAGTGTGGACGGAATATACAAAAAAGTGACCCGTATGATTGCCGTACTTGACGGTGAAGATTTGGTGAATTTTAAAAAAATGCTGAGAGACAACGATTTCAATACCAAACTTAAAAACGATGTATTGCAAATAGACGCCTTTGAGGATAGAGACCCGAATTTTCCTGCCCGTAATTTAAACAACATCACAATAAACACCGAAAACTTGCTCCCTGACCCCAGAGACTTGACTGTATTGCACAAAACATCCAAACTTTTGCAAAAGATTTTTATGAGAATAGATGAAGAGCTGGCTGTTTCAAGCGATTATATTTACAACAGAGAGTTCGCCCAAAATTCAATAGAAGTTGTTAAGGGTGACCAGATTGCAATAAATCATACTCCGCCTGAAGTTATACACAATCCTGACAACGTAAGAGCCAACGCTTTTACCATTTTTAGTGTAATTGAAAATACAATTGACGAAATCAGAACAATGCTTACTTAATCTTAATTACGGGAATTCTTAAAAAAAAATAAATTTAACTTGTTTATGTTTCTTGTTAAACTATAATAGTATTAGTTTCACAATAAAATATGGAGAAAAAAAATGAAACATAAACACAAAAAGGAAGAAGGAAATAATCCTTTCAAAACAGAAGATGCAAAGGTACCCGGATGCAAAGATACAGAGAAGAATGGGGAAGAAAATCTTTCAACCGTTCAACCTCTCGACCTTTCAACTAAACTTCAAGAGGATTTTGACAATCTTAACAACCAATATTTGAGGCTGGCGGCGGATTTTGACAATTATCGCAAAAGACAGGCTCAGGAAAGAGAAACCCTAATCCGCTACGGTGCCGAAGATGCCATGAGAAAATTAATCGAGGTTCTTGATAACTTTGACAGAGCCAAGCAGTCAATCGACGGTACAGATGACGTTAATCAGGTCAAAGAAAGCTTTAATGTGCTTTATAACCAGCTTTTCGACAATCTTTCCAAGCTCGGACTTGAAGTAATTGACTCTCAGGGCAAGGAATTTGACCCGAATTTTCATGAAGCGGTTATGCAAACCCCAACCGGCGAACACCCCGAAAATCATGTTATAATGGAGTTACAAAAGGGCTACAAATTTGGGGATAAGGTGTTGCGGCCTGCGTTGGTGAATGTAGCGACAAACGAGTAAAGGAATAAGGTTGAACGGTCGAACAGTTGAATGGTCGAACGGTTTTTAAAAATTAAACCTTTCAACTTTTCGACCATTCGACTTTTCAACTAAATAAGGAATTAATAAACAATGTCAGATTATTACGATATACTGGGAGTGAGCAAAGACGCGGAGAAGGACGAAATCAAGGGTGCTTTTAGAAAAAAAGCCAGAGAGTGCCACCCCGACGTTAACAAAGCTCCGGATGCCGAAAAGAAATTTAAAGAACTCGGAAAAGCTTACGAAACATTGATGGACGACGAAAAACGTTCATTATACGACCGATACGGCGAAGACGGGCTTAAAAATGCCGGATTTGACAACGGCGGACCTTTCGCCGGCGGATTTGGCGATTTAAACGATATTTTCAACTCAGTTTTCGGAAATATGGGAGGATTTGGTTTTTCCAGACAGGTTGACCCGAACGCACCTCAGCGTGGTGACGATTTGAGGGTTGATATCGAAATCGAATTTGAAGAGGCAGTTTTCGGGATTACAAAAGAAATTAAAATTGACCACCTTGAAACGTGTTTGGCATGCAAAGGCACAGGATCAGAACCCGGCAGCAGACCCACAACATGCCCGACCTGCGGCGGTTCGGGGAAAGTTCAGCAATCGACCCAAACGATTTTGGGCCATTTCACACAAATTACAACATGCCCCGATTGTATGGGCAAAGGAATAAAAATTCAAAATCCTTGCAAAGCCTGCAAGGGTTACGGCAGAATTGAAAGAGAAAAATCAATTGAACTAAAAATTCCGGCCGGAGTCGATAACGGCTCTAAAATGCGTCTTTCGCACGAAGGCGATGCGGGCAAAAACGGCGGGGCCGAAGGAGATTTGTATGTGGTTTTGCACGTTAAATCGTCCGACTACTTCAAGCGTGACGGGATAAACGTCTTAACTAAACTGGAAATCTCTCCTGCACAGGCCGTTCTGGGCGATGAAATAACAATAAAAACCCTCGACGGGGAAAAAGCGGTAAATATTTCCGCAGGTTCTCAAAACGGGGATTTCATAAGGATAAAAGGTGCGGGTGTTCCTCACCTTGGAAGAAGCTCCCAACGCGGCGAGCATATTGTGGTTTTAGACGTAAAAACTCCAACCGCCTTGTCTGATGAAGAAAAACAGCTTTATAAAAAATTATACGAGATTAACACAAAGAAAAAATTCCACGAAAAGGAAAGCATTATTGATAAGGTTAAAGGGGTATTTAATTAATAATTGTACAAATAAAAGCGTTCTTGGTATAATTTATCATGTCATTGCGAACCCTTCAGGGTGAAGCAATCCAAAGTAATTAATTTAATTTAAATCTCTTGGATTGCTTCGTCGTTCCACTCCCCGCAATGACGTGAACGCTCTTTAGCATAGGCTAGAACATTTACCCGTAATGACACAAAAAAGGGAACTAAATGAAAAAGATACTTTTAACTTTAATAATAATGGCAACATGTGCGGCAAATGTTTTTGCGGCGAAAGTTCCTGATAACGTTAAAAATCTGGTGAAAAAAGACTTTGCACAGGCAGATTTCAGGTTTGACGGACTTATTACCCTGCCTGACGGAACGCTTTATTTGCCTTTGTATCCAGCATTGGTTAAAAAACCCGAAAAACTGGAGGTTAGAAGCACTATTCCGGCTAATAAAACTCTAACCGACAAGCCCGAAGTAGTAATTTTGAACAACGATTTCGTGTTTTTGAAAATTCTGACCGACCAAAAGGGAAGAAAAACAGTTTTGAATATAAAAGAGCCGCCGATTGAAGTAAGAACAGGGCTTTTGCCTCAAGACATGCTTGTTCCGACGGGGCTTATTATTCCGGATAACATAAAAGGAATTATCGGAAACCTTCAAATTCCGACCGCTCAAGATGCGGGGCTGAGAATTAAAGCCGAACCTTTTTTGGAACACAAAACCGTTAAAACTTCTCAGGCGACAAAAAATTTGGTTTCAAAAGTGCCTCAGCTGCAAAATAAAACGCTCTACATTGCGACCTGCTATTCCAAGAATATTCAGGTGGTGCAAAATGAAGAGAGCCAGCCTGAATATGCTCTTGCTCAAAAGGCCATTCCGATTGATATTAAGGCCACGCCTGACGACAAGTTTCTGCTCGTAACAACTTATTCAAAAACTTTCGTCGACGTAATTTCGCTTGCAGACGAAAGAGTTATCAAGCAAATCGATTTAACGGCTCAGCCGGCAGAAATCGTCATCGACAAATTGAACAACAGGGCATACATTTCAAGCGGCAGCACTTCAAGCATATACATAATCGACCTAAACACCATGGTGCTTAAACAAAAAATTAAAGTAAAGGGCATGTGCCAAAAACTTTACCTGAGTGATGACGGCACAAAATTATTCTACGTCGACAAAAAAACCAACGACGTTTGGGCGATTGAACTTGATAATGAATTTGTTATCAAAAATATCGGAAGCTTCCCGAATGTTTCCAGAATAGCCTTTACTCAAGGAAAAATTTACATAACAAGCCGAACAAAAAACAGGCTCGCAATCGTCGATTACGTAACTATGGGATTGATAAAAGAAATCGACGTTGAAGCAAAACCGATTGACATGCTTGTTTATAAAGACAATCTGTACGTTTTATCCGCACAGAATAATGTCGTTCAAGTCATAAACACTGTTAACGACGAGATTACCGACACTGTCCACTTAAACACAGCCGGCTTTTCAACGAAAATTTACCGGATTAAAAACACAAACATTGCACTTGTGACAGACACAAAAACCGATAAATATTCCGTTCTGGACCTTGATAAAAAACAGGTAATTAAAACTAATATACTTGAAATTCCGGTGAGTGAAATTGTTGTTGTGCCTACCGTGAAGAAAATCAATCGATAAGAGGTGAGAAGTGGGAAGTGAGAAGAGTAGGTTGGGGTTTCTACCCCAACACCAAAAAATTCTTGAAGAACTGGAAAAAACGCAGCACGATTTTTGGAATATTTCGCGTGCGAGTGCTAATTTTTTAAATATGCTGATAAAAATTTCAGGTGCAAAAAAAGTTGTTGAGGTGGGAACTTCAAACGGATACTCCGGAATTTGGCTTGCAATGGCACTTAAGGAAACCGGCGGACACCTGACAACTATCGAATACTGGGAAAAAAGAATCATACTTGCTCGGGAAAACTTTAAAAAATGCGGCGTTGAAGATATCATAACAATCAAACAAGGCTCCGCCTGCGAAGTACTTGAGGAACTTGACGGAGAATTTGATTTTGTATTCATTGACGCAAACAAAAGCGAATATATAAAATATTTTGATATAATTAGCCCGAAATTGAAAAAAGGCGGAATAATTGCCGCCGACAATATCACTTCACACCCCGAAAAAGTCGCACCTTTCGTTGAAAAAATTAAATCCGACCCGAATTATCAGGTGGAAATTCTCGACCTGCCGGCCGGCATGCTGGTAGGACTAAAGAGTTGAAAAGTTTTTTTGTTTGATTTAAAATGTGTTAGATTAATTCTTTGTCATTGCAAAGAAAAACGAAGGAAATTCATGAAACATTCAAGATATTCAGCCGTAATAATTGGGGGTGGCATAGCGGGACTCTACGCAGCTTTAAAAATAGCCCAGCAAAGCAAGCTTTCTGACGGACTGCTTTTGATTACCAAATCCAAACTCGGGGAAAGTAATTCAAGATACGCACAGGGCGGAATTGTTGCGGTGTTAAGCGAAAACAAAAAGGATTCCACAAGCTTGCACATAAGCGATACGCTTAAAGCCGGTGCAGGATTAAGCGATTTTAATGTCACAAAATTCATCTCGGAAAATTCCGACAGAGTTATAAAAGATTTGCTCACTTTTGGTGTGGAATTTGATAAAAATGACAACAATGATTTCTTTTTAACCCTTGAAGCCGCCCACAGTGTAAACAGAATTTTGCACTCAGGCGGGGACGCAACAGGCAGAGGGATAGAAAATGCCCTCGTTAAAAAAGTTGTTCAAAATCCTGACATTGAGGTATACGAAGAAACTCTGGCAGTTGAATTGCTGGTTAATTCGGACAGCGAATGCAAAGGTCTTGTCGCCTTTAACGATTTGACACAAGAATACGAAGTAATATATTCATCGGCGGTCATTCTGGCTTCAGGCGGACTGGGACAGCTTTACAAGTACACGACAAACCCGAGTGTAGCAACAGGCGACGGCATAGCAATAGCTTACAATGCCGGTGCGATAATTCAGGACATGGAATTTATACAATTTCACCCGACGGCACTTGCTCTGGACATAGACGAAAACAAATTTTTAATCTCGGAAGCAGTCAGAGGAGAAGGTGCGAAACTTATTGACGCAAAAGGCAGGGAATTTATGCACAAATACCATGCCAAGAAGGAGCTGGCACCCCGTGATATAGTTACCCGTGCAATTTTTAACGAAATGCAGGAACAAAATTTAGATAACGTTTATCTTGATTCTACTCATCTTGAAAAATCCATGCTGCAAAAACGGTTCCCGAATATTACAAGAATTTGCGAAGAAAACGGAATCGATATCTCAAAAGACCTTATTCCGGTTTCGCCCGCTGCACACTATTCAATGGGTGGAATTAAAACAAATATTGAGGGAAGAACATCAATTCGCGGGCTTTATGCGATAGGCGAAGCCGCTTCAACAGGCCTGCACGGAGCAAACAGGCTCGCAAGCAATTCTCTGCTTGAGTGCGTCGTTTGTGCATACGAGCTGGCAGATTATCTGAGTTTCGCAAATCTCACCCCGCCAAAACAGATTGATGAAACCATTAAAAGCATTGTGGATAAATATTCTCAAGAAACAGACTATGCCGAATACGACGTTGACAAATTAAAGGCTGAACTGCAGAATATTATGTGGGATTATGTGGGGATTTTGAGGGATGAAAATTCGCTGGAAATTGCGGACGAAAAATTGCAAAAGCTTAAATCTGAATTTTCAAAAAACGCAAAATGTTTTAACAAGGGAGAATATGAATTTAAAAACATGCTGATTGTGGCACAACTGATAATTGATTCCGCACAAAAACGCAGGGAATCCCGCGGAGCACATTTCAGAACAGATTACCAGCTTGCAAACGATGTGGCAGAACATAACTGTATGATGAAGAGCGAAAACGGACTGGTTTTTGTAGCGTAAATCAACTTTATGTGGACTTTATGGAGACATTATGAGGAATTTTCTACACGATTTTATAATAGAAAAGCACGTTAAATCTGCACTGGAAGAGGATATCGGGTTTGGTGACATAACAACGGATTTTCTGGCGGAAGAAACCGACGTCTTATCAGGAAGCCTCAAAACCCGCGAAGATGGGATATTGTGCGGATGTGGAGTGTTTGAAAAAGTTTTTAAGGTGCTTTCTCCTGCTGTAAATATAGAATTTTATTTTAAGGATGGCGATTTTATCGCCAGAGGCGATAAAATCGCCTCAATCAAAGGACCTGCCAGATTTATTCTGACCGGCGAAAGAACGGCACTCAATTACATCCAGAGAATGAGCGGAATTGCAACCGAAACAAAAAAATATCAGGATAAAATAGATGAAGCCGGGGGTGATTATCCTACAAAAATTGCGGACACAAGAAAAAGCACCCCAAACTTCAGAATTTTCGAAAAATACGCCGTAAAAACAGGCGGAGGTGCTTTACACAGGTTCAACCTGTCAGACTGTGCAATGATAAAAGATAATCATATTAAACTTGCCGGTTCAATAACAAATGCAGTAGAAAAACTTAGAAAAAACCTGTCACATGTCCATAAAATCGAGGTTGAATGTGACACTTTAGAGCAGGTTCAAGAGGCTCTGAACTGCAAGGCCGACATAATCATGCTCGACAATATGGGGATAAATGAGATTAGGCAAGCCGTAGCTTTGATTAATAAACGTACGGTTGTCGAAGCGAGCGGAGGGGTAAGTCTGGAAACCGTCAGAGAAATTGCTTCCGTCGGCGTAGACATAATTTCTACAAGTGCAATCGTAGCCAAAGCCCCAACCCTGGACTTAGCCCTGGATATTTAGTATTATACTTTTTTCTTTACTTCGGGGTCTTGGAACATTTTATTTGTTGCCTTAACAAAGAAAACGCCCAGCACACAAATTGCAATCATAGCAAATGCTAAAGCCGTATTTGAAATAATTTCCGCCATATTTTACCTTTTTAACCTTTCCTTGATTTGGTTCGTTACGCTTATTAAATTCATTGCCATAAAATACCAAATAATTAAACCGATTATACAAAATAAAACCCTAAACACTATCTGAGGGATAGAAGTAAGATTATTTAGTGAAGCAAATAAGCTAATAATACCACCCATCAAAACAATAACAACTGTCCATAAGCTTTTTTTATCTTCAACTAAATTACTAATTATTATTTTATCTTTTTCGTCCATAAAAGCATTATAGCATATTAAAAACAAAAATCTTCAATTTAACAAATGATAACATTTGCAATAGAGTTGATAGGTGAAGGGGTGGATTTTGAATGGCTTAATTTTTATTCTATTTGTTTTTACTGCTCAATCGGCAAATACGACTGCGGATAGGTGTAATCTTCCTTGAACCCGACATGTCTATACATTTTAAGTGCCTGATAATTGTCGGTTTCCGTCGTTGTATTAATCTCCGTAAAATCTCTTTCGCCGGATTTTGTCCAATCTAACAGTGTTTGGACTGATTTTTTGAGTAAATGTTTTGAAAGTCCTTTGCCCTGATGTTCGGGTGCAATCGCAAAAATTGGAATATTGGCGATTTTGCCTCCGGTAATATTCGTAAAACAAAAACCGCATGGTTTTCCATTGAAAAGCAAGACACTTACGGCTTCCGGCAAAAATTCGCCATAGGTTCCATCGACAATTTTTGACAAAATATCGCTTGTACCTTCTTTTGATTTAAATCTCGGGTCAAAAAGTGCGTCGGATGAATTCTCAAAAGCACTGTGGACAATCGAAACCGCCTCTTGCAAATATTCGTCTTTCCACTTGTCAATCATATAACTCGGGTCTTTTTCTGACAGTATTGTATGGTTTAAAATCGTTTCGCAGCCGCCGCCTTGCATCATAAATCTCAAAACAGCAAGTCCGATGAATTTAAATCCGTAGTGGGCAATGTCGCTCACAAAATCGCCCTGAGAGCCAATCATAGGATAACAAACGATTTTTTCTTTACGTTCTTCCTGAGTTTCCTCCAGAAATTTTTCCAGCAGAATCTTTCGTTTTTGGGTCAAATCTTCGTCTCCAAGACAATGGATAACGTTGAGTTCAACCGCCTCTGAAATCATGGTTGTATAAGCCAAAAATGCAGTCGGAATATGATTCTCCAACAAAACTATGCATTTAACAAATTCCTTTTCAACCGCCTTAAGAAAATCTTCATAGCTCAGCGGTTCCAGCTCAAATTTGTAATCACTTATTGCCGCAGTTCTAAAATCGCTGTAAACCCCTGCAAAAATTTTCCAAAGATCTTTTGTAAGTATTCGTGCCTCATAAATTGTGTTTGATGTCATTTTTTCCTTATCATTCACCGATACATGTGGTGCATTTTTTCTTTTTTCGTTTCCATATATTTTTTATTGTGAGAGTTAACCTCAGGTTCTAAGTTAACTATATCATGAATTTTTAATCCATACCCTTCCAGTCCGATAATTTTTTTAGGGTTATTGGTAATCAAATTGAAATTATTATACCCCAAATCTAAAATTATTTGGGCTCCGACGCCATAATCTCTCAAATCCGGCTGAAAACCAAGTGAAATATTCGCTTCAATTGTATCCTGACCCTTTTCCTGAAGAGCATAAGCCTTAATCTTATTAATCAAGCCTATTCCTCGTCCTTCGTGGTCACGAATATAAATAACAGCACCTTTACCACATTCATCAATCATTTTCATTGCCCGATGAAGCTGAGAATTGCAGTCACATTTCAAACTGTGAAAAACATCTCCCGTCAAACATTCGCTGTGAACACGAATCAGCGGAATTTTATCCGAGCCGTCATCTTTAACCAATGCAACGTGCTCGTGGTTATTTAGATTATCCAGATACCCGTAAACCTTGAAATCCCCAAACTGTGTAGGTAAAGTCGCTTGAGCCTCACGGGTTACAAATCTTTCCGTTCTTAATCGATAAGCAATAAGTTGGGCTACGGTGATAAATTTTATATCGTGTTTTACCGCAAACTCTTTGAGTTCATCCCGACGAGCCATTGTTCCATCCGGATTAAGTATTTCACACATAACTCCCGCCGGAGTATGCCCCGCCATCCTCGCCAAATCAACGCTTGCCTCTGTGTGGCCGGTTCTTTGCAGCACCCCGCCTGTCTTTGCAACACAAGGGAAAATATGCCCCGGACGTCTTAGGTCGTTTGGTCTGGAATTTTTATCTATTGCAATTTGAATTGTTTTTGCCCTGTCAAATGCCGAAATACCCGTCGTAACTCCGAATTTTGCCGCCCCGTCAATGCTCTGCGTAAATGCTGTTTGAGCACTTTCCGTATTTTTTTGAACCATCTGGGATAATTCAAGTTCTTTGGCTTTTTGCCGGGTAATCGCAAGACAAATAAGTCCACGGCATTCCTGTGCCATAAAATTTATGATGTCAGGAGTTACTGTTTCGGCTGAGCAGATTAGGTCACCCTCATTTTCACGAGCCTCGTCGTCTGCGACTATAACCGGCTTCCCTGATTTGAAACATTCTATTGCTTCTTCTGCGGTGTTAAAAAATTCCTCAGTTTTAAATTCAGCTTCATTCATTTTAAAAAAAACCATTTTCCTTCAAAAAATTTTCATCTATCGTTCTATTATTACCCGTTGATAAAAATTTTTCAACATATTTTGCCAAAATATCAACTTCAATGTTTACAAAATCGCCTGATTTCAGACTTTTTAAATTTGAGTTTTCAAACGTGTGAGGGATGACCGCAACACCAAATTCGCTTGAATTAATGTCTGAAATTGTTAAGCTTACGCCGTTTAGTGCAACAGACCCTTTTTTCGCAAGGTATTTTGCCAAATTTTTTTCGACTTCAAATTTTAAGCTGTAAAATTCAGCGAGTTTTTGAATATTTTTGACCTTCGTCATTCCGTCGACATGACCGGAAACAATGTGTCCGCCGAGTCTTGAACTTAGAGTCAAAGCTCTTTCGAGATTCACTTTCATCCCACTTTTAAATCTTGAAAAAGTAGTCCCTCCGAGGGTCTCAAAGGAAACCTGAGCGGAAAAACTGTTTGAAGAAATTTCCGTAACCGTTTGACACACTCCATCGATTGCAATGCTGTCGCCGATTTTGGTATTTTCCAAAACTTGTTTGCACTCAACCATGACAAGGGCGTTTTTACCACTCTTTGAAAATTCTTTGATTATGCCGATTTCTTCGATTATTCCTGTAAACATAACTACATTTTAGCATAAAAAAGCAAATCGAAAAGAGGTTGTAAACTCTCTTCCCCCCTTTCCCCTCTAACTATTACATTTTGTAACAAAAAGTGAACTTGTCCGATTATTTTCTAAAGTTTTTCAAAAAAATGCCGATATATACGGTGTATATATGCAAAATTAGGGATAATGCCATGACAGTAGGTGCAGTAAGCTTATATCAGTATTCAAGCAATTATAATTATGATACAACTGACCAATACAAGTTCTTTAATACTGTTGTGTCTGACGAAAGACTGCAACAGTTAATGGAACGGTATGGAATTATTCAAACAGGTGATTCTTACAATGACCTGCATGCTTTGTATTTGGCAATGTATCCCGAAGCTGTAGCAGATGCTACGGCAGCTCAAGCATCATCCGGCAGCAAACAGGCACAGCCCGCTCAACAGGCTTCTCAAGCAGCGGCGGCACAAAGCTCAAACAACGTTCCATGGGCTAATTTAATGAGCCAAATCGGACTTAGTGCAACCGGAAGTTTTGAGAGAGATTACAATGAATTCAATCAAAGAATATCGCTTATGCAAATAAATGCCTTTTCCCCTCAAGACAAGGCTATGGTAGCACAATTGCAGGCACAGGCGAGAGTTGTTTTTGTTCAACAATCAGCACAGGCTCAATCAAGTCAAGCACAAACAAATTCTCAGCCTCAACAAGCTTCCGGTGCGGACATTATGGCCCAATTGAATAAATTATATTCAGTCGGTTAATTCCTTACACAGAAGTTGAAGCCTTAGCCGCTTTAATCAGATTTGATTCGTTCGAATTATTTTGGGCTTGTTTTTTGGCTTCTGCTGCGTTTAAATCAGCTGCCCTTCTCTTTTTTGTCATTCTTTCATTTGATTTGGATATCCAAATCATGAAGTTAGGAACTAATATAAAAGTTGCAATAAATCCGAATGAACTATTCATAAATTTTGCTACTTTTACGTAACGATTTTTGCTTGATTTAAAAATATCATATATTTTATTAAGTTCAGCAGAATTTTTAGCTTCTTTTCCAAAAGCATTTATAATTTCTTCATCAGAAGCACTTTTAAGATTTTTACCGATTTTTGCAAGAATTTTTGAAGTATTTTCCCTTACTACAGGATCAAATTTTAAAACTTTCTTTAAATTACCGCCATTGCCTTTTATAAATTCGCAGAAACCTGCCATCCCTTTTTCATAGCCATCAACTTGGCTATATTTTCCGACAATTTGTCCGCTGTTAAATACTTCAATCCCTTTTGTAGGATGTAGCCAATTACGGAGTTTATCAACGAATTTCACATTTTTTTCAGGTTTAAAAGAGAGTGCAAACCCTGATATTTTTGAACAAAGTTTGGAAAAACCCCTAGACAAACCTGTGGCAAAAAATAGAATTGCTGTAATGCTTGTTACATCACGCCTCAGAATTTCACGTCTGTCGTATTTATCGTACGCCTGTATGTATCTTGGGACCACGGTGGCTCCGTATAAAACTGTCATAAGACCAGCCGTCGACAAAGTGAATTTGTATGGCTCAAACGCATCGGAAAACTTTCTAAAATACCCACCCTTAGAAAGGCCCTGGCCAATTTTAGTAGTAAAGCCCGAACCAAATGAAGGTTGATTTTTTACTCTTGAAAGTGGAGCATTTGATGTTTTATTTATGTTCATCGAATTGCCCTCCTTCCAATTTTGGGTTACTCTTAGGACCATTTAAACCATTCAACCCTGGATTAACCCCATCTTTGTGTTTGTATAATTTAGGAATAAAAACAAAGAATGATGATGTCAAGGCAATCATAGTCATGTTGGTGATAAATCTTGAACCCATACGCTTTACATTAAAATTTTTAATATATTCACCAATTTCAAAAGCACCCCTCTTTTTAGCCAATGAAGATGTAACATCATTAGAATAATTTTTCAAATAATGTAAAAATTTGTTTAGGCCCTTTTCCAAAGGTTTTTGTGCTTCTGTTTTAAATTTTGTTGTAAAAACGTCTTCATTAGGCGGGGTGTGTTTTTTCCTTAAAGAAACGAAATCATCTGACAAAGATGCAAACAAATCTTCACGGGAATCTTCTTGTTTTATGGCAAATAATCTCTTGAAGAAGTTCTTTTTGTGGGCATGTTCAATTTCCAAAATTCTTTTTGTATAATCTAACACTTTTTTATCAAGTTCAACGCCATCTAAGCCTCCGTTAGTTGAAGTTTTGAGCATATTTTTAATTGCATGTCTATAATATTTTTCTTTTAGCTTGCCTTTTTTAATCAGCCTTGGAATATCTTGATTTTTGGCAAATTCGGCAAAATCATCCCCCAAACCCTTGATATAATCAACAGGGACTTCATTAGCTGAACCAAAGTACTTTCTTGTAACCCAAAGCAATGCCGCAGGAATGAAGAATGTACTAGGACCACTTATTACCTCACGAATGGCCTCAGTAGCGGCAAATCTGTAATTACGCTGACCTGTTTCTTCTTCATTTCTATGTAAACCGGCTTTAATTCTCGGAACCCACATCCCTATAACATCTTGTGTCAGAAAGGAAGCGGCTACACCGCCCCTATCTATCGCATCCATTGTACCCACAATAGGGGTACCCGGCCAAAATCCCCTGAAAGAAACATTTTTATCTTTCAAGGCCGGTTGTACGCCTTTTTTGTTTTCCACTTTTGCACTAATCGGGTTCAATGTCATATTTACTTTAACTACCTTTACCTTTACCTGCCCACATCCGGTTCATACCGCTTCTATAAGATGAAACAATGCTATAAATTTTCCCTTTACACTTACAAATTAATAACAACTTATCACACCTATAAATATATAAAGGATATGCAATGGTACATTATTGCCCTTTTTCCTCTTTTCGTTTACTTTTTTTTACAATTGTAGTAGAAAAGAATAAGTGTACTAAGTATACTTGTTATTTGCGAAATGCACAACCCCTTTGGAGTTTACTTTAAACAATTATTTACAAATACTACTGATGAAAGTAAGCAGGAAAATGAAGTTGAACGGTTTAAGGGCTTTTTACGAAGTGATTAAGTGATTAAGGGAGTTGATAAGTCGAAAGGCTTAAAGGCTTAAGGGGTGAAGGGGTGAACGGTTGAAGGGTTCAATTACCAATTTCCTTTTCCCGTCTTCTAGTTGATAAGTCGATAAGTTGAAGGTTCGAACGGTTCAATTACCAATTTCCCATTTCCCATTTCCCATTTCCTATTCCCTATTCCCTATTCCCTATTTCCCCCGTCAATAATTCATCTGCCAGCTTTCTTCAATAATGCGGCCGGCACAACATTGGCCGTCTTTATTCGTCCCGCCGTTATATCCATAGTTGCAAAGATTGCTGGCTTTCCAATGATAATATTTAGCTCCACCACGAGGATACAGGGCAGGTCCGTTATCATTGACAAGTGCAAATCGAAATATGTCACGCCCCAGAGCATTGGGTTTTTTGAGCCCGTTTACGTCAATATAAAAAGAAGTCATGCATATTTTTGTTAAAGAACCGGCTGAACCGCTACAGCCTGAATAGGAGTCACCAAGATAAACCGCTATTCCATCTGATGTTATAAATCTGTAATAAGATGTGCTATCATACCCGCTATTAGTATTTGTTCCATCAAAATTTAGTGCTATTGTATCCGAAAAACAGCCTGATGTAGTTGTGTCACAATTCTTTGCCACGTTAAAATATTTAGCTATCTTATCCCCCATTGTTTTTTTATCGGCCGAATCAAAGAAACAACTCAAATCGCCTATGCAGCCTGAATCTGCGGCCATTTGGATTAAGGCCTGATTCCACTTTGAATAGGCACTTTTTACGCCCGCAACGTATGCGGCCTTTTGTGAGTTAGCAATCAGCACCGGAACTGTCAATGCCGCGAGAACGCCGATAATGGTCAGTGTAACCAGCACTTCTGCGAGAGAAAATCCCCTTTTGACCGAAGTCCCTCTTTGTCTCATATTTTCCATAATTATCCTTTTGTAAATTTTAAAATCCTTAAAGGGATTATTTAATCCTTATATGGAGCATAGTATAAAGGATTTAACTTTATTTGTCAAGTTGTTTATAATTAGCAAATGAATGTAAAAAATCAAATAAAATCACTATTAGCACTGAAATGTATAACAATGAAACAGCTCGCCGGTTTGATGAGCGAAAGAACAGGCAAAAAATATACCCAACAGAGCATTTCTCATAAATTGACAAGATAAAGCCTTTCTTTAAAAGATGCCTCCATAATCTCGGACATTTTGGGGTTTAGTCTTAAATTTATTGAAAAATAAATGTTTTCATTTATTCGACATAAAAGTTAAAAAAGCGACCTTCTGCGGATTTCCCAGTTCCCTGTTTTTTTAAAAATTTGCGAAGCATTATTGCACTTAATCACTTAATCACCCAGTCACTTAATCACTTCGTAAAAAGCCATTCAACTCCTTCCGTTCCCCGTTGTCTGTTCGCTCTCTTCTTTTTTAACTCCGGAAAGTGTCTCGTACACGTAAGCTGTTACGAGTCCGGCAAAAGAATTCATCAAGGCACTCAGGATTGCACCGAATATACCCAACATTAAAAAAACGAAAAAAGGCAATGTCTTGAAAAATGCGGCAAGATATCCGATATATGTTTTTGGAAGAATCAGTCCTACAAGCATTGACAGCGGTGCAAATATAATCCAAAAAGCTATGAAAGAAGCGAAACCGGTTATTGAACCCAAAATTGCACCTTCTTTTGCGTCAATGATGCTTATTAAGTCATTTTTCTTCATATAGACTATGACAACAGCCGAAAGAAATAAGATTAAAACCATAAACGAAAAATTTCTCACAAAGGGGATTAAGGTCAAAACCCCCAGAATACCGCCTAAAATCGCACTTAATATTGAGGCCTGTTTTATTGTTGATTTATTCATATATTTATTCCTCGTCTTTCCTATTTTGTTTTAAATCCTATTGTCCTTGGTTTTGTTATGTCAATGAGATAATTGAGAGTTTCATTTATTTTCTGAATTTGTTCATTATTTTCTTCGGCATAACCAATAAAATATCTCTCTAAGTCGCTTATCCGCTGAGACAAATCCTTGTGAGAAAGAGCGAACTCTTTTATCTTAATAAACGTTTGGATTATTTGGATATTTAAAGCAATTGCTCTTTTGCTGTTTAAAACACTCGACAGCATCGCAACCCCATATTCCGTAAAGGCGTATGGCAAAGAAGTGCTGTGCTTAAGGCTTTTGAACCGGTCACAATTTGTGACCAGTTCTTTAATTTCTATATCATTGAGTTTGAACATAAAATTGTCGGGAAATCTTTCAATATTACGTTTTACTGCTTGGTTTAGAACTTTTGTATTAACTTCGTAAAGTTCGGCCAAATCCCTGTCAATCATAACTTTTTGTCCGCGTATGACAAGTATTTTATTTTCAATAATTTTTGTTGGTATTAATTCGTTCATTTTCTTTCCCATCTTTCCTATTTTAAACTTTTAGCAGTCTGTCATCACAATTTATACCTCGAGTATGGCAAATTGCAATCGCCATGGCGTCAATTGTGTCGTCTAAATGCGGCAAAATTTGGCAATTCAAAGCGATTTTAACCATCTGTTCGACTTCTTTTTTATCCGCCCGCCCGTAGCCGGTGAGAGTTTGTTTAACTTCCATTGGAGTGTATTCAAATGTCGGAATACCGCATTTTTCAAGTGCCATCATAATTACTCCCCGTGCGGCGGCCACGGGCATGACTGTCTTTTGGTTTTTAAAGAAAAACAGCTTTTCAATTGACGCTATGTCCGGCTCATATTTATTAATAATGGTTGTAATATCCTCAAAAATTTCCAGAAGCCTCTGAGATTCGGTATGATTTTTTGAGGTTTTTATTGAGCCGGAATTGAGCAGCACAACATTATCACCGTCAAAATCGACGATGCTGTAACCGACTATCGCAAGTCCCGGATCTATCCCTAAAATCTTCATTAAATAATTATAGCAGAATTGAAGCATTTTGCAAAAACTTAATATTAATAAATGAGTTTACCATTTACTCCTTAGACTTATTCCAGAATTTATTAGGAACTTGCCTGTTTCCTATAAAAACTTTGTCTTCAGGTGAAACACTTATGTAGCCAAAATGGTCACGTATCTCCTTTTCATCCAACAAATCATGCCAATATTCATTAAGCATTTTCCTGCAATTCACATAGTAGGTATCATTTTTTTTATGATAAACAAAAGCCGACTCAGGCAGTTCGCCCTCGTAAACTATATTTTCTGCGTCTTGAAAAAGGAACATTGTGAAATCTTTTTTTTGGATATGCTTTGTATTTTGCCTCAAAAGGCTTAGGAGTTTTCTGCCTGACAAATTTTCCTTTAAACAATCTTGAGAAAGAAGTCCGATTAAAAATCCCTTAATTGTCCTTGAGGGTTTTATCTTTCGTATTGTTGTTTCGATTTGTTTTCTATCAGTGCTGTCCTTTAAAATATGCTTCGGCTGTAAGTGCAAAACTAAAGGTAATTTCTTCCTTAAGACTTTTACTACCCCAGCCAAACAAAAGACTATTTGCTCTACCGCCCCGCCACTTTTAACTTTAATATTTTTAATTGTTCCAAGTTGCTCAACAATAACAATGTTAGGGAGGCTTACGATTTTTTTGTACCTTTTGTAAGGTACAAATTTAATATTGGAAGTAAAATTTATATTTGAAACATTGTTGTTCATAAATGTATAAACCCCAAACATTAAAAAGTTTGCCTATAATATTAATTTTTGTTAAACCCCGGCTGCCGTATTTTACCTACGTATTTTTGCGGACTTTTTTTTATTTTTAAAAATGGCATAATTAAAAAGGAAAAAGAAAAAAGGAAAGGAGAAAGAATGACAGACTACTTAACACTAACCGAATTTGTGCCGGGGACAAAGGCCAAAGCACAAGAGGTTAATGCAAATTTTTCGGCACTAAAAGATGCCCTGAGTGAAAAAGCTGCGATGGATGGAGACAGCACGCAAACATTTTCCGTGGCCAATGCGACACAAAATGCACATGCAATTAACAAGGGTCAATTAGATAGTTTATCGAATGACTTGACGGCAGAGCTTAAAAAAATGTCCACAAAATTTTGTGTAAAATACGGAAACACAACGGCCGGAAATGGAGATTTGTTTAGTTACAATGTACTTGAAATAACCCCAAAAATCGGCGGAACTTATAAAAATTTAGTAATGGCGGATTATCAGGGAACTCAAACAACCATTTCATCTGCCGCTGCGATAAGCATGAGCGGAAAGCCCAACGGAGATTACAATATTTTTATTACAGCCGCGGGGGTACTTTACACTCTGGACAATACAATTTACAGACAGGCTGCCCGTCCGACAATGCTTGCCGGTGACGTTTGGTTTAATACAAGTGCGGAACCTTTTAGCTGTATAAAATATGACGGAACAAATGACGTTGAATTTTTGGATGTGCCTTTGGGCAGTGTGACTATTGCGAGCAGTGCAATAACCGAAATTGTTACTTTCCCGTTTAACCAAAACGGGCATAATGTTACAACGCAGACGATACCTGAGGCCGGAACAAATTTGGCACTATCGGTTGTGAGATTAATTATGCCGGATTATAAAAGCGTTGTCAGCAAAGCATGGAACACGATTTTGCAGGCAGAGAGCGACGGATGGTTATACCCGAACGGCGGAAACGTTGCATCGAGTTCGATGGAGGATTTTACATTGACATATTCTTTTAATTCTGATCTCTCGAACTCTTTTGAAGCGTCCGCAATCGGGGCTAACACTACTGCCGGTATAATGGTTCCGATAATCAAAGGAATGTATTACAGAGCTACACGGGGAACTGCAAATCAATATTTAAAATTTTATCCGTGTCTTGGAGTTTAATAATTATAAGAAAGGAATTACTATGTACGTTGAAATCAAAGAAAATAAATTACTCAGCTGGTGTGAAAAACCATATTTGGATTATGAATATGTCGATATTGGCTATGAAACTTTTGACCCCGAAAAATACTCGGTCATTGGCGGAGTATTAACAGATATTTCTGAAACGGAAGATTACAAAACAAAAATCTCCGATAGAGAAAAGGCGGCTAAAAAGGCCGAATTGCAATTACAACTTGATGAATTGGATAAAAAAAGAGTTCGGGCGATTTCGGAACCGGCACTCAGAGAAGAACAAAACGGCCAAACATGGCTTGAATATTACACTGAGCAAATCATGGCAATCAGAGAGCAAATTGCCGCATTGTGAAATAAAAACAAATAAAATTTAAACCCTATTGTTTTTCAGTAGGGTTTTTTCTATACTTGAATTAAAGAGGATTTTAAAATGTATATCGGAGTAGACATTGAAGACATCAGCCGGTTTGAAAATAAACCGCAGGAGTTTTTAGACAGGATTTATACAAAGAATGAGCAGGAATACTGCCTCTCAAAGCCAAATCCGGCCAGTCATTTTGCAGTGCGGTTCTCAGCCAAAGAAGCTGTAATTAAGGCTCTTAATTCAATGGGTATAAGCCATCCCAGGCTTAACAAAATAGAAGTTTATCACGATAAAAACAGATGCCCTCAGGTTAGATTATTAAATGATTCCGATAAAAAATTGGCAATTAAGGTCAGCCTCTCGCATGACAAAACAAAGGCGATAGCGTTTGTTTTTGCGTCTTTGCATCTTTAGGCGTTTCCATGATAAAATATTACTACAGGAGTTGATAAAATGCCGTTTGAGTTTGAAAAACTTGAAATAGATGGGGTAATTTTGGTTAAACCAAAAGTTTTTGGCGATAATCGCGGATTTTTTATGGAAAGCTACAAAAAATCAGAGTTTGTAAAAAACGGTATTGATGTTGAATTTGTGCAAGATAACTGCTCCAAATCAACAAAGGGTGTCTTAAGAGGCCTGCATTATCAGGCAAAACCGAAATCTCAGGCAAAATTAATCAGATGCTCAAACGGCAAAATCCATGATGTTGCAGTTGATTTAAGGAAAAATTCAAAAACCTTCGGCAAATGGCTTAAAGTTGAACTCTCGGAGGAGAACAAGCACATACTTTTTATTCCGGAAGGATTTGCTCACGGATTTGTTGTCTTGTCCGACGAAGCCGAATTGTCTTATAAAACAAGCAAGGAATTTTCACCCGAGTATGACAGAGGCCTTTTGTGGAATGACGAAACAATAAATGTAGGCTGGGGCGTAAGCTCTCCGATTTTGAGCGAGAAAGACAAATGTCAGCCAAAGTTTTCGGAAATCAACAACGAGGAATTAATATGAAAAAAATGCTCATCACCGGCGGAGCGGGGTTTATCGGAAGCTGTTTCGTAAGGCATATTTTAAATAAATATCCGGATTATAGGGTAATCAACCTCGACGCTCTGACTTATGCCGGCAATATTGGGAATTTAAAAGATGTTCAAGATAACTCTAATTATAGATTTGTTCACGGGAATATTTGCGATAAAAAGCTGGTGCGGGATTTGATTTCACAATCCGACTTTGTAGTGAATTTTGCGGCCGAAAGCCACGTCGACAGAAGCATCGCAGGTCCGGAAATTTTTATAGAAACAAACATTAACGGGACTTTGAACTTGCTTCAGGCATGCAAAGAACTCGGGATTGAAAGATATTTACAGGTTTCGACAGATGAAGTTTACGGAACGCTCGGTGAAACGGGTTATTTTACGGAAAGTACGCCTATTGCTCCGAATTCTCCTTATTCTGCTTCAAAAGCGAGTGCTGATTTATTGGTGAGAGCTTATTTTGAAACTTATAATCTGCCGGCATTGATAACCCGCTGTTCTAATAATTACGGGCCTTATCAGTATCCTGAAAAATTAATCCCTTTATTTATTTCACGGCTATTGGAAGGTAAAAAAATACCCGTCTACGGTGACGGTTTGAACGTTCGTGACTGGCTTTACGTTTATGACCATTGCGAGGCGATTGATGAAGTTTTGCACAAAGGTCGGGCCGGTGGGGTTTATAACATAGGCGGACACAACGAAAAAACCAACATTGAAATTACAAAAATAATTCTGAAAAATATGGGCAAGGATGAAAGTTCAATAGAATACGTCGAAGATAGGCCCGGACACGACAGAAGGTACGCTATCGACAACACAAAAATCCAAACAGAACTTGGCTGGCAGCCGTCTTTGACATTTGAAGAAGGAATTAAGCTCACTATTGAGTGGTATCTTGGCAATCAAGAATGGATGAAGACTATTGAGGATAAAAAGGTTTTGAAATGAAAATATTGGTTACAGGTTCAAACGGTATGCTCGGGCAGGATTTATGTCCGATTTTGGAAGACGAAGGTTATGAATTAATAGAAACGGACGCCGAAACATTTGATGTGACAAATTTTGAAACGGCAAAAGAGATTTTAACCCGCGAAAAACCTGACATTGTAATTCACTGTGCGGCTTACACAAAAGTTGATAAGGCAGAAGAAGAGCAGGATTTAGCTTTTTTGATAAATGCAAAAGGGACGGAAAATATCGCAAAAATTTGCGGTGAAAATGATATTACGCTTGTTTATATCTCAACGGATTATGTATTTGACGGGGATAAAAAAGAGCCATATTTGCCCGAAGATAAACCAAATCCGATTAATATTTACGGGAAAACCAAGTTTGAAGGCGAAAAAGCCGTTCAGAAATATTGCAAAAAGTATTATATTGTTAGAACGAGCTGGCTTTACGGGCATCATGGCAAAAATTTTGTAGAAACAATGATTTCATCAAAAGACAAGGCTGAATTGAAGGTTGTGGATGACCAAATCGGCTGTCCTACGTGGACAGTTGAGTTTTCGGGCGGGATTGCAAAACTTATTCAAAGGCATGCCCCCTTCGGAATTTATCACATCTGTTCAGGCGGTAAAACTTCATGGTATAATTTTGCCAGAGAAATTTTTAAGCAGACGGGTTTGCCGGTTAATGTAAAACCCTGCAAAACGGAAGAATTTCCGCGTCCTGCAAAGCGTCCCAAATACAGTGTAATGGACAATCAAAAACTTTGCAGAAATTGGGAGGCGGCACTGAAGGATTATTTGGATTTAAGGTGAGAAGGAAAATCTTTCAACTTTTCAACCAAAACAAAGGAAAGGCAGAAAAAATGAGAGGCATCGTACTCGCAGGCGGTGAGGGAACAAGACTTTATCCAAGCACAATGGCTGTGTCAAAGCAGTTATTGCCGATTTACGATAAACCAATGATTTATTACCCGATTTCTGTTTTAATGTTGGCGGGGATTAGAGATATTCTGATAATTTCGACGCCTCAGGATTTGCCGAATTTTAAAAAACTTTTGGGAACAGGGGAACAATTCGGAGTCAAGTTTTCTTATAAAGAGCAGCTAAAACCCGAAGGACTTTCTCAGGCTTTCATTTTGGGTGAAAAATTTATACAAAAAGACAGCGTGGCACTTGTTTTGGGTGATAATATTTTCTTCGGTCAGGGATTTTCTCCCATGCTTAAAAATACCGCGGAAAACATTAATAAAAAAGGCGGTGCGGCCATATTCGGATACAAGGTTAAAGACCCTCAAAGGTTTGGCGTTGTTGAATTTGACAAAAGAGGCAAAGCTATTTCGATTGAAGAAAAACCCGAAAAACCAAAATCTAACTACGCCGTAACAGGTTTGTACTTTTACGATAATAAAGTTGTTGAGTATGCAAAAAAACTTAAACCCTCAAAAAGGGGTGAACTTGAGATAACCGACTTAAATAATATTTATTTAAAAAGGGAGGATTTGAACGTTGAACTTCTTGGCCGCGGCTTCGCATGGCTTGACACGGGAACCCACGGTTCGCTATTGCAGGCAAGTCAGTACGTTCAGACAATTGAGGAAAATCAGGGGGTAAAAATCGCCTGTCTTGAGGAAGTAGCCTATCGCATGGGGTTTTTAAGCAGAAAAGAATTGCTGAAACAAGCTCAAAAATATCAAAATAATGAATATTATCGGTATGTTGCACGAATAGTAAATGAGTAATTAATGATGCATCTAAAAACTATTCTTGAAAAAAAGAACTGCTTCAAGCTCATCTGCGGGGCGGGGAATGAAAATTTGGACGAGGTTGAAAAGCTTGTCGCACTTTATGCTAAGGCGGGCTGTCATTTTTTTGACCTTTGTGCAAGCGAAGAAGTTTTAAAAGCCGCACAAAAGGGGCTTAATTTTGCCATCCCGAAAGACGGGCAAAAAGATTACCATTTTTGCGTAAGTATCGGTACAAAAAACGATATACACATGCAAAAAGCAAAAATAAACGCCAAAAGGTGCGTCGGGTGCGGGAAATGTATTGAGGTTTGTTCGCAGGGAGCCATAAGGGAAACGGAAAACGGGAAACGGGAAACGGAAGTTATTGAAAGAAATTGTATTGGGTGTATGAAGTGTCAAAAGGTTTGTGAATTTGGGGCGATTTCTTTTACCCCCCACCCAATTTTTCAAACACTCGTTTCTCGTGTTGAAAAATCCCCTCCCCCTCAAGGGGGGCGGGGAAATCTTCTCACCTCCCACCTTTCAACCCTTCAGCCTTTCAGCCCTGCTTGTATAGAGCTTCACGCCTCTGACATCGACGTGGCAGAAGTTGATGAAATTTGGAATTATTTGAATGAAAATTTTGACGGGCTGCTCAGTCTTTGCGTCGGAAGGTCAAAGCTCTCTAACGAAGAGGTTTTGGCACGGGTTAAACGATTGGCTGGGATGAGAAAACCTTACACAACAATAATTCAGGCTGACGGTTCGCCTATGTCTGGCGGAGAGGATGATTTTAAAACGACTTTGCAGGCGGTTGCGATGGCGGAACTTATACAAAGTGCGGATTTGCCGGTGTATTTAATGCTTTCAGGCGGAACAAACTCTAAAACGGCAGAACTTGCAAAGGTTTGCGGGGTAGATTTTAACGGAATCGGAGTCGGCTCATTTGCCAGAAAAATTGTTAAAGAATTTATAGCCCGTGACGATTTTTTCACAAACAAGGCGATTTTTAACGAAGCGTTAAAAATCGCCGAAAACCTTGTACAATCAGCGAGAATTTAATTACTTCCCGCTCCCTGTTTCCCCCCGTTTTACCTCTCACCTCTTGAATTGACATTCGATTCAAACTGGGTGAAAGTTTCGTTGCCTACGAGCTGTTCTAGAGAGGCACGTTTTGAGTAAAAATCGGAGCGGGCTTTCATTTGCATATCCAAAGACTCCCGATAATAAGCATCAGCGATAAGAATTAATTCTTTCGAACCGTTTTGTGCGAGTTGATAATTCTGATAACGCTGTTTTGTCATTTTTGTTGTCATATCAAGTAATTTTCTGGTGGTCATATAGTCATAATAAGCATTCACGACTTTTTGCTGAAGATCATCTACTTTTCGAACAAGAATAATCATATCGGCATCATTTACTTTGGTGTACTTATAGTTAATCGCCTTGTCATCTTGCGACATAATTCCAAGAATATTTCCCCCGATAAAAGAGCCGCTTGATAAAATAGGGCTGCCCATGCCTGCCCCCACAAGGGTTGACATACTTGCAATTGTCTGAAGCACTTTTTTAACCGATTTTTCGTCAGGCTTGTCCTTGTCGGGGTTCGATAATTTATACAGGGCAAATTTTATGATATCACTCTTTGCGGCAGCACCTTGCCATAGCATTGATAAATCCTGCAGCATATCATCATATTCAATATCCAATTCCTGCGAAATTTCTTTTGAAATTTTCTTAATACTCAAGTCTGCATAAGTTAATTTTTCTATATTTTCAAACGGGTCAATTTCCTTTGCGGTTTCGGTGCTTATTTGTTTGATAAAATCAGCTTTTTGTTCAACATCATCTGCCGTTCCGACACGGTATGCCGGGTCTTTAACCGAGTTTAAATCTTCATAGTCCATGGCAAATGCCGGAGATAAAAAGATAGAAAGAAAAAGGGCTGAAAATAAAATTAAAAATTGTTTTTTCATTATTTTGCCCCCTTGCCTTTATCTTTAAACAAGGCAGTATTAAAATTATACTGATACAAGTTCAAATTTGCGACGGCCTTTTTGCCCGCTAAACGCTGCAATTCAAGGTGATATTTCTTCGCATTTTGCATGTGGTAGTATTCCTGCAAAACCATATTGTCGTAGAGCGACGAGGATATGGAAATATCAAGAATATCTCCGGTATCAAGTGCTTTTGAGTAATTTTTATGATACAGCAAAAGCCGCTGGCGGGATTCTTTAATCTGGCCCAGAGAACCCTTGTAATTGTAATATGCGTCGATTATTTTATCCTGCAAATCTTCAACCAATCCGGCAAGCTCGATTAACTCGGTATCGGTCAAAGGAACTTCCTGAGGGGTTGTTTTTTTGTTCAAAAGTGTTTGGGCAAGTCTTCCAACTGCAAACGAGCCGGTTTGCACCGCAGGGTCTGCACCCATAAATGAAGGTACAAAAGAGCTTCCGCTGATAATTGCAGAAAGTGTTTTTGCCATCAGCGATGAATGTATTCTCCTTTGGCTTTCAGGCGTCGCAAGTTTTTTCAGGGCAAATTCAATTACCTTGTTGTTTGAAACTGTTCCTTTCCAAAGGCTTTCGATATCTTCAAGGTCTTTTTGTTTCTGCAGTTTTATCAATTCATCAAGCATCTGGTTTTCGGAGATTAAAAGCGAACCCTTGATTACCTTTGGAGCTTTTTCTACTTCAATCTGCCCTTTGGGCATTTTTTCAAGATTAACTTCCTCAACAGCGAATGCAGTTAGAGGTACCAAAAAACATATTAAAATTATCCCCAAAATCTTTTTCATATCAGTAGTATAACTTAAATCTTTTATTTAGTCGAGAGAAAATAAATCCATTGGTCTATGGAAATTTAAACCTAATGGCTGTTATCCTGCGGCAAAAAAATCCATACAATGTAGCTAGAGGAGAGTAGTGTATTGACCGGTAAAATGACACAAACAGAGAAAAATCTTTCTGATTTTTCGGCAAAGCCGAATTTTGATAAGCCATTGGAGGCTTATCAACTTTGCATAAAAGCGGATGCCCTCAGGTTGGCAAGCTTTTACAAAGAGGCCGTCGGCAGATATTTGAATTCCATTTTAATAGACAGAAAAAACGCTGATTCTTATTATGGACTTGGACTTTGCTACAAAAATTTAAACAAAACCGATAAGGCAATTAAGGCATTTGAAAAAGCTAAAAAAATAAGAGAAATGGACTTTAGCATTTATTACGAACTTGGCGTTTGCTACCTGATTTCGGGTGAAGTTTGTATCGCCGTGAAAAATTTAATCAAGGCACTCAAGCTCAATCCCAAAAACCTTAATGCCCAAATTCAGCTTGCGATTGCACACGAAATAATGGAAGAAAACGATATGGCGTTGATGATTTATCAAAAGATAATTGAAACTTCGCCCAGTTATATTAAGGCATACAACCATAAATCAGCTCTTTTAATGAACATGGAAAATTATCATGAAGCGAGCATTATTTTCAATAAAGTATTAAAATTGAACCCCGAATATCACCGAGCTTATTTAGGTATCGGGATTTGTTTTGACAAAATGGGAAAGGGTGCAGATGCAATCAGGTACTACAAAAAGTTTTTAAAATACAAACCGAATTCTCATCACGCACCCTTTGTCAAAACAAGACTGTCAAAATTAAAAAAAGGGAAAAAGGACAGTAAATTTACGCTGGTAAAATAATCCTTATTTACTATATGAATTAAATTTTCTCTTTTTTTCGTTGGATTTACGTCTTTGGAAATTCATTTTATCAGAGAAATTTCTGTTTCTTTCTCTTCTGTGTCTAGGCTTTTCAGCTTCTTCGGCCGGAATTTCAAAAACTATATTTTTGTTAATTTTTTTGCCGGATTTTTTTGTTGATAATTTCAGCAAAGCTGCGGCAGCGTCCATGATGGAGATTTCGTCGCTCAGCATTGCTTCGATTTTGGCAACGTATTCAGACAAATCCTCGTTTTGGATTATATTTTTAATTTTGTTTTTATAATTTGATGCCCTTGCAATTTCGATTTCCTCAAACGTCGGCACATCTTTTTTGTGGATTTGAACCCCGTTTGCCCGTTCGATTCTTTTAATACTTTGAACCTGTTTTCTGGAAACAAAGGTGAACGCAACGCCGGACTTGCCTGCACGGGCTGTTCTTCCTATTCTGTGAATGTAATCCTCATCATCTCTGGGCAAATCATAATTAAAGACGGCTTCAATGTTTTTAACATCAATGCCTCGGCCTGCGACGTCAGTTGCAACAAGGATTTCAACCCCACCGTTTCTAAATCCCCGCATAACTTTTTCTCTCTGTGCCTGATTCATATCGCCGTGGAGTGAATCTGAAAAATATCCGCGTGTTTTTAAAACCTCAACCACTCTGTCAACGTTGCTTTTTGTGTTGCAAAAAACAAGTGCCAGTTTTACGCTGTGCAAGTCCAAAAGCCTTGTCAGAAGCTCGATTTTATCTTTTTCCACAACTTCGAAGTATGCTTGTTCAATGTCAGGAATATTTTGAAGGTCGTCAGTAACGTCCACGATATTTGGACTTTTTTGGAATTTTTTTGTTATTGCTACGATATCTTTCGCCATTGTTGCCGAAAACAAGACCGTTTGACGATTTACGGGGGTATCTTCCAAGATTGTGTGAATATCTTCCCTAAATCCCATATCAAGCATTTCGTCGGCTTCATCAAGCACAACCATACTTACAAAATCAAGCCTGATAGAACCGCGTCTTAGGTGGTCCATCAGTCTTCCCGGTGTTGCAACAATAATTTGCGGATGTTTTTTAAGTGCATTTAATTGTTTATCGATTTGCTGTCCGCCGTAAACCGATACGACAGAAACCTTTTCCTGATATTTTGTCAATTTCTCAAACTCTCTATGAACTTGTATTGTAAGTTCACGCGTCGGACACAAAATTAACGCCTGAATGTTTTTGTTTTCAGGGTTTGTGTCTAATTTTTCCAAAATAGGGATGGCAAATGCCGCTGTTTTTCCGCTTCCTGTCGGAGCCTTTGCGATAATATCGTTTCCCTGCATAATCTGAGGGATTGCCTCTGCCTGAATAGGTGAAGGCACAGTAAAATTCAAATCTGCAAGTGCCTTTAAAATGTTTTCTGATAAATGTAATTTTGTGAAGCCTTCAGCCGTGACCTTAATGTCATTAGTCGTAGGTGTAGCATCTAAGAAGCTAATCTCCTGAGGAGAAATTGTTTGGGGTGTCATAATATTCTTTCTTTTGTAAAATACTCTTATACTTTATACAAACCCAAACGCAACAGAGTATCTAAAATCACATTAAAAGGTAAATTGTATATTACGACCATAACACGAACAAAAACGAATAACCACCCCAATTAAGACTTTTCAGTACAAAAGTTAATAACAATTGTTAAAAAGTTCCGTCAAATCACTGTATATTTTTTGTTTTTGCTGCTTCGCCGTAAAGCTTTGCCCGGCGTTTTTTGATATCTGCGTTTTGGATGTAATCCTCATATTTCTCGCTGGAATTTATAAATCCGTTCGGCGAAATCTCGATAATTCTGTCCGCAACAGTCTGTATAAACTGGTGGTCCTGTGACGAGAACAAAACAGTTCCCGAAAACTCAATCAACGAATTGTTCAATGCTGTAATCGCTTCCAAGTCCAGATGGTTAGTCGGTTCATCCATTATCAAAACATTAGTCTCGGACACCATCATCTTAGCCAGCATACATCTGACCTTTTCGCCGCCCGACAGCACCGTTGCACTCTTTTCGGAATCATCTCCGGTAAACAGCATTCTGCCAAGATACCCTCTTAAAAAATTTACGTGCTGGTCAGGCGAATACTGTGCCAACCACTGAATTAAATTGATATCCTCTTCGAAAAATTTGTTGTTGTCTTTCGGAAAATACGAATTTGTAGCCGTAACTCCCCATCTTACATCCCCCTCGTCAGGCTCTAATTCCCCCGCCAAAATTTGGAACAAAGTTGTGATAATTAACGGGTCCTGTGCCAAAAAGGCAACCTTTTGACCTTGATACAGGTCCATTGAAAAATTATTTATCAGTAAAGTTCCATCAACGGATTTTTTTAATCCCTTAACCGTCAAAACATCTTTGCCCGGTATTTTTACGTAATTAAACCGGATTCTCGGGTACTGTCTTGAAGAAGGTTTAATGTCCTCAAGCGTTAACTTGTCCAAAATGTTTTTTCTCGAAGTCGCCTGTTTCGCCTTAGAAGCGTTTGCACTAAATCGGGCGATAAAGGATTTTAGTTCTTCCATTTTTTCTTCTATCTGTTTATTTTTGTCTTCTCTTTGCTTCATTATTAACTGGCTTGCCTGTGACCAGAATGAGTAATTGCCCGGATACAACTGAATTTTGCCAAAATCAATGTCTGCGATATGCGTACAAACATTGTCCAAAAAATTCCTGTCGTGAGATACAACAACCACGGTGTTTTGGAACTCAATTAAAAATTCTTCCAGCCATTTTATTGTCTGAATGTCAAGGTGGTTTGTAGGTTCGTCCAAAAGCAAAATGTCAGGGTTGCCAAATAAGGCTTGAGCCAAAAGGACCCGAACTTTTTCACTTCCGGCAAGTTCGCTCATTAGTGAGTAATGCAGTTCATTTGTTATACCCAAATCGTTTAACAATGACGCCGCCATGGATTCTGCCTGCCAGCCGTCGAGTTCCGCAAACTCGGATTCCAAATGCGAGACTTTTATTCCGTCCTCGTCGTTAAAATCCGGTTTTGCATAGAGTTCTTCTTTTTCTTTCATTATTGAATAAAGCTTTCTATGCCCCATTATCACTGTATCTATAACGCTAAATTCATCAAATTCAAAGTGGTTTTGCTTCAAAACGGCTATCCTTTGACCCTTTTGAACATGGACCTCGCCTGAAGTTTGTTCAATTTCACCTGAAAGAACCTTCAAGAACGTGCTTTTCCCTGAGCCGTTAGCTCCGATAAGCCCATAACAGTTTCCGGGGGTAAATTTTACGTTTACGTCCTCAAACAGAGGCTGGCTTCCAAACCTCACGGTTAATTTGCTTGTTGATATCATTTTTCTCTTCCCGCTATGCTATTTATATAATTGCCTATTTATACAATTGTACACTAAATATATAAATTCCCCTACTATTCATAGAGGGGACAAAATAAAAAAAGAGGCAAGCAATTTGTTCGCCTCTTTGAGAGTTTAATTAATCTGAAAGTTAATTAAGTTGAATTGAAAATTTAAGTTTAATTATACATAACGTATCTTGCACCTTGTCCGTTAGGAACAACTTGTTGTCCGCCGAATCTGATTGAGAAACGGTCGCCTATTATAGCATTGGTTGAAGTACAAGTACCTGCACCGTCTGTTAAGAGAGAGGACTGACAGTTTGTCAATTTGTTAGGTTTTTTTGCACCGTTTACGTCAACCAGAGCATCACAGCCTGTACTTGTTGTAAGACATCCGGTTATAGTTGACGGGAACGAAATAACCATACCGTCATTAAAGAACAATGCATAGTTAGAAGCGTTTCCAATCACCGGTCCTGTGGCACCAACATCTACCCCTGTAGCATCTGCTGCGGTAAGCACCCTGACAACATTCATTCTGGTGTTAAACATATTATAAATAGAGCCATCGGCAGACCCCGCAACCGACAAACCGGAAAAGTCCGTGCTGTCCAGTGCAACGTTCATTGTAATCGCCTGATTCAAAGTTGAAATTATTTTTTTAAATCCGGTTTTGAATTCGGCTTGTCCCGTTTGATTCATCAGTGTTGGAATAGTCATAGCAGCAACTACACCGATAATACCCAATGTGATTAACACTTCTGCCAAAGTAAATCCAAATCTTTTTTTCATAATCTTTCTACCTTTCACTTTATTAATTATTAATTAGTATTTTCTAAAGTACTCTCTAATAATAACAAACTTTTTAAAAAAAGTCAAGAACAAATTATATTATTGAATGAGCCGAGAATTTTTTTTTAGTATTTAATCCATTTATTCTTAAGCCGTCTTAGTTTTCCTCTTGCTTCCATGTCTTCAATAATGTTGTCCACCCTGCCTTTTAGCCTCGCCGAAGAGGCTCCCTTTTTGAAAGCAACAGCGTAGGGTTCCTTCGAATAGATTCCGGGCAGCAACTTAACAGAATTATCATCAATAGCAAAACCCATCAATATAGTATCATCAGAGGTCATGGCATCGGCATGCCCATGCTTAAGTGCTTCAAATCCGCTTGTATAGGTCTTAAATCCAATAATGGCGGCATCCGGAGCGATTAACCTAACGGTTTTTTCCGCAGTCGAACCAAAAATAATGACAACTCTTTTGCCGTTTAAATCAGTCATTGAAGTAATTTTGCTGTTTTTCGGGACCAAAATGGATTGCCCCGTAACATAATAGGGGATGGAAAAATCGATTATTTCCCTGCGTTGTTTTGTTACGGTCATGGTCGCTATAACCATATCAACTTGACCGGAATTCACGGCCCAGATACGGTTTGAGGGGGTAACTTGCCTAAATTCTATTTTATTTTCATCCCCCAGTAAAGATTTTGCTATGTACCTTGCCAAATCTATGTCATACCCAGCCAGCCGGTGTTTTTCGTCTATGTAACCAAAAGGTTTTGTGTCATATTTGACCCCGACTATGACCTTCCCCCGTTGCATGATTTTGTCTAAGGTGTCTGCATTATTATCTTTTTTTGTACATCCCGTAACAAAAATTATAAATATTACGGAGAATAGCGTAACAATACTTAATAATTTCTTTTCCATTTCTATCCTTTTGTTAATTATCTTAATAACTGTTAAGATTAATTTACCCTAATTTATGTTATTTTTCAACCCCATTGTTTATTTTGTACAATAATGATTGCTTTATTATTTATTAAGTGATATAATAATCAGCGTAACTGTAATTGAAGAGGGTTTAATCTTATGAAAAAAATTAAAAAGAATGCACAATCATTAATCGAATATGGTTTAATTTTAGCACTGGTGGCTGTTATTGCCGTTGTTGTTTTAGGCAAATTCGGAAAAACAATAACAGGGGTAGGAAACAACACCAGCAATTCGGTTAATCAAGTGAGCGGTAACGCTATGATAAATTACTGTACAAGCATTAATTGTACAGGCTTTTCAAATGGTACATGTACGGGATGTCCTTAATTTAAGAACTACATCCAACGGTTATAAAAAAGACACCAACTAGGTGTCTTTTTATGCTGAAATACCCGCAATAATGCCTGTTGACCAGCAGTTTTGCAGGTTAAAGCCGCCGCAAAGGCCGTCTGCGTCAATCACTTCACCGCAAAAATAAAGCCCTTCAACAAGTTTTGACTGCATGGTTTTCGGGTTAATTTCATCAAGGCAAACTCCGCCGGAAGTCACTATTTCGCCATCTTTTGCAGGAGAAATTACCGTAATTTCGAACTTTTGAAGAGATTTCAGGATTAAATCACGGGTTTTCCCGTTAACGTTACAGCATTTTACATCCAAATCAATCCCGTTTACCCCCAGAATGTATTCTGCCAGAGATTTTGGGACAAGCTCGGCAACCAGATTTTTAACATCTTTTTTAGGATTAGCGTTGAGCATGCCCTGAAAAGTAAGAAGTGAGAGGTCAGAAGCGGGAGGATTATTAACAAAGTTTAACTTAATTGATAAGGGGCTTTCTTTTGAATACTCCTCTCTCGCACAAATTGATGAGATTTTGTAAGCCAATGGGCCTGAAATGCCTTCGTGCGTGAAAATAATGTCGTCTTGCAGCGGCGGAAATTTTTTCTCGCGGGAAAAAATTTCCGCCTTAACATTTTTCAGACTCACGCCTTGAATATTCTTAAAGTTTTCAGCACTAATAAGCCCTGTTAAAGCCGGTTTTGGCTCAATTATCCTATGCCCCAAATTTTTTGCGAGCGAAAATCCGGCATGCCCGCCAATGGCTAAAACAACTTTATCAAAGCAATATTCATTATTTTCCGTGGTGATTAAGAATTTATCTTCTTGTTTTTTTATTTCTACAACTTTTTCTTTTTTAAAACGGCATGCCCTTAAATTTTCAAGCATTTTTTCTCTAACCGACTTAGCACTGTTTGAGGTTGGAAAAATTCTCAAATCATCTTGAGTATAGGTTTCCACGCCAATTTTTTTAAAAAAGTCTATCGTGTCAGCCGTTGAAAACCTTGAAAAAACGGAGTATAAAAACTTTTCACCTCTGGGATAAAATTTCGCCAATTCTTTAAAATCATACTCGGCGTAGGCCAGATTACATCTTCCACCGCCGGTATAAAGCAGTGTATGAAGGGGTTCGGCGAAATCAAACAGCACAACGTCGGATACATTGGGATTATTTTGTGCAGAACAGGCACAAATGCATCCCGCAGGGCCTGCACCTATTATGGCAACGGATTTTTCCTCACGCTTCATCTATTCTCGTCCCGTATAGATAAACCATTTCAGGGTTTTCAAGCTCCTCATGAAGCTCGGCTATGCTCTTGCCCAAATCCGGATGAACAAACTCAGGGTTAAGTTCCAGCATCGGAACGAGTGTAAAAGCTCTTTGGTGTAAATATTTATGAGGAATTTGCAAGTTTTTTTCTTTTACAATGTCTTTGTTGTAAAACAAAATGTCTATATCAATAGTTCTGTCGCCAAAAGGTCCTTCTTCCTCCCTGTTTCTGCCCAGCTGTTTTTCTATTCTCAGACATTCTGACAACAAATCCTGCGGGGATAGCAGCGTTTTAACTTCTACGACAGCATTGACATACCATGTTGTGTCTTTTTCGAGCCAGGGCTGAGTTTCGTAGAGCGAGGATGTTCTTATTATTTTAATATCGTCAATTCCACCCAAAAGGCTTGCCGCTTGCTGAACATAACCGACTCTGTCTCCCTTATTTGAACCTAAACCTAAGTATACTATTGCCATGCTTTCTATTTTATAATCCTTTGGATTAAATTGTCAAATTGTAAATTAAATTAGGTAAAAAAACACAGCAATGACGTGAACGCTTTTTGGCATGAGTCAAAACATTTACCCCCGCAATGACGAAGGGCTTGTTTCCCCTTTCCCCCTTTCCCTTTCCCTTTCCCTTTCCCTTTCCCTTTCCCTTTCCCTTTCCCTTTCCCTTTTTTCTGTTGAACTCAGTCACTTTGTAAAATTATCGACTAAATCAAATTTATGTTATAATTTTTCTATGAAAAAAGGGATGTTATTTTTGTTTGTGGCTTTGGCTTCAGTTGCTTTGCAATTTGCGAATTCGGCGTTTGCAAGTGAGTTGACTGACGACTATTTTGATATTGCGACCAATTACTTTAACTCAAATAATTACGCCAAGGCATTGGAGTATTTGGATTCCGTAATAAAATTTGAACCTGATAACATCAGGGCAATTGAACTTAAAAACAAAATTTTGCCGATGTGTGCAGAAAATACCGAAAAACCGTCACAAGAGCCGGAAAAGGTCTTAAGTCCCGCTCCTGAATCGACTCCACCGGCGGTTGTTAAACTTCATCCGGCCGATGTTGAAAAAGTGACCTACAATTCCGACTATTACAACGCAAAAGGACAAGAATTTTATCAAAAAAAGGAAATTGACACCGCAATCGAATATTTTCAAAAAGCATTGAAACTCAACAAAAAAAATGCTCAGGCATGCAACAACTTAGCTATGTCATATTGCCTCAAAAAGAAACCAGACGAAGCGATTAAGTATTTCAAAAGAGCAAATTTTTTAAACAAAACCTATACTCAGCCGCTGGTCAATCTGGCAATGCTTTACAGAGGTTTGGGAAATGAAAAAGAACAGGTTTATTATCTAAAAAAGGCGATAAAATATAATCCTAATGACTATATGGCATATTATTGGCTCGGCGATTATTACAAAAACAGGGGCGAATACCCCGAAGCAATCAAGAACTTTAAGGAAGTAGTAAAAATAGACCCCAAATTTTCTCAGGTCTATTTGAGTTTAGCGGTAAGCTTCTTTGAAACAGAGGAATTTAACTACACCATTCTCGCTCTCAACCAGTACAGAGAATTTTGCCCAAATTCCGATTTCGCATTTTTTTTAATGGCAAGGGCAAATTTGGCTTTGTGCCGTTACCCTGATGCTAAAACCTATATAGAGAAGGCTATTGCAATAAACGATACCGGCGAATACCAATTTGAATTGGCAAAAATAAATTATTATCTTGAGGATTATCCGTGTGCATTAAGTATTTTTCAAAACCTTTTGAAATCGAGTGATTCTGCGGAGGTTTTTAATTATGTCGGGCTATGCAATTACAAACTTAAGAATATTGAAGTTGCGATTGCAAATTTCAATAAAGCCATTGAACTGGACGGGCTTAGACCGATTTATTATTACAATCTTGCCCAATGTTACAAATCACTGGGAGATAAAAAAAATTACACAAAATATGTTAACGCCGCAACGAAAATCACTCCGATAAATTATCAGGACTTTATTGATTTGAGCTATATTTACTACGATAACGCCAATCCGGCTTATGCAATTAACTCACTCAGCGATGCGATAAAAAGATATCCCGATGTAAAATCGCTTTATTTATCAAAATTGAAAATTTATGAAGCACTCGGCGATAATTTGCATTATAATGAAACTAAGGATTTAATAGAGATGAGATTTAACAGAAAATGAAAAAACGCAAGAAAAGAAATAGAGGAACGTTCACATCAAAATTACTTAACGGCATTTCGGTATTATTGCTCGCCGGAGTAATGTTTTGGGGATTAAAAGTCTACTCTGCGTCAGGCAGCAATTTGTCATTTGCCCAAATAAGCGACGCCCATTATTCATCCGCAAAAATAAATAAATCCTATCGTTTAACCGCCGAATCGGGAGAACTTTTATCCGATGCGATTGAACAGATTAACGAAACTCCAAATCTGGATTTTGTAATGTTTACGGGCGATATGATTAATACTCCTTACCAAAGAGAACTGATGAAGTTTTTGACTTATGCAAATCAGCTCAAATATCCATGGTACGCTATTTTCGGCAACCATGATATCTGTATCGGCGGATATTTATCAAAAAGTGTATATCTGAGTATTCTAAATTCTCACGATAAAAGTTTTAATTTTTCAAAACCATATTACTCCTTTGTCCCTAAAAAAGGCTATAAAGTGATAGGACTTGATACGATTATTGACACTAGAATTACCAATAACGGTGAGCTTTCCGCCGAAGAGCTTAAATGGTTGGACAGGGAACTTTCAAAGTCGAAAAATGATACCGTCCTTATTTTCATGCACGGACCTTTGGTGGAGCCGCTGCATAGCACGAGCCATGCGACTTTAAATGCGGGCGAAGCCTTGAAAATCATTGGCAAATACAAAAATCCTATTGCGGTATTTTCCGGCCATTATCACACCACCAAAATAACTCAAATCGGAAACGTTTTACACGTAAGCACGCCTTCGTTGGTTTCTTACCCTAATGCGTTTAGAATTGTCAAGGTAAGCAACCAGAAAAACAAGGCTGTTTTTGATATATACTTTAAGGAAACACGGTACAAAGATGTCCAAAAAAGGGCGAAAATGATGGCATTCGGCTCCAAAACTTATTACGGTGCCGATGAGGACAGGAGCAGAACTTACGTTATTGAAAAAAAATAAGGATAGAGAGGATAGAATAATATGAAGAATGTTGAAAATGAGTTCAGAGTAAAATTTAGGGGCGTTAGGGGAAGTTATCCCATTGCGAACAAAGATTATTTAAAGTACGGAGGAAACACTTCTTGTGTCGAAGTCAACGTGGGCGGACATTTAATTATCCTTGATGCCGGAACCGGTTTGATTGACCTCGGACATGAATTAATGCAGGAACATATTTCTTCCGGCACGGATTTGTATGACAGAAAACCCGTAGATGTGACATTACTGTTAAGCCATATCCATCAAGACCATATACAGGGTTTTACATTTTTCGGACCATCTCATATTTCTACAACAAAATTAAATGTTTTTGGGGCAACGGACTACAACGAAACACTTGCCGATGAACTTTCCCAACTTCTTTTCACTAAATCTTTCCCTCTGGATTTGGGAGATATAGCAGCAGAGTTGAACATCTTTGATATTAGTGAAACCGAGTATATTGTTCTGGAAGATTCTGACTTGAAAATAAAAAGAGTTGAAAGCAGCAGTGAATTAATACCAAAGAACAATGAGGTGATTATATCTTGCTACAAATCCTACGCCCATCCGCAAGACGGCGTTATGGTGTATAAAATCGCCTATAAAGACAAATCAATGGTTTATGCTACAGATAAAGAAAGTTATCTGGGCGGCGATAAAAAGCTTTCAATGTTTGCAAGGGGTTGCGATTTGTTAATCCATGATGCTCAATATACATCGGATGATTACCTGCATTCTTATTCACCGAAGCAAGGTTACGGCCACTCCACTTTTGACATGGCTCTTGAAAGCCAAAAACAATCGGGGGCAAAAAAACTTGCATTTTTCCATTTTGATCCGGGTTATGATGACAAAAAATTAGACGAAATAGCTCTGCATTACCAAAAAATATCCGAGGATGTTTACGTCGCTCATGAAGGACTCGAAATAATTCTATGATGAAAAAATTAATTACGGTTTTAATTCTGTTTGCGGCAACATTTGTTTTCGCAGGCTACACAAAGCCCGATGTATATAAAATCGATGCCGAAAAAAATGCCGTGATGCACAATAATCTCGGACTTAAAGCAGTGTCTGAAGAAGATTATTACGGAGCAATTCAGGAATTTTCGCTGGCAATACTTTTAAACCCCAAAACTCAAGCAACAGCGGTTTATTATAACAATCTGGGCGAAACTTACATGAAAATAGGGTGCTTCAGAGATGCTCAGGGCTGTTTTGAAAAAGCTATGAAGCAATATAACCTCAATTTTACCTATTATCAAAATCTTGTAAAATCTTTTAAAGCCCAAAATGTAGTCAAATCAAAAATAAAAATTTATGAAACAAAGAGCGGCAAAGATTCTATGAATATGGTCACGCTTGGTCTTTTGTACGTTGCCGACGGAAACGTCAGAGGCGGAATAATAAAACTTGATGAATTTTGTATGAGAGAGCCGGATTTGCTGATAACAGATGCCGTTAGAAATTATATTAAGGGGATAATTCCTAAAAATTAAAATGAGTCATTAAAAAAGGGCGAATTTTTTGATTTACAAAAAATTCGCCCTTTTTTACTTTTTAATTAATTATTCAATTACAATAACGCCTACAGGGCAAGAATCTGCCGCTTCCTTAACGCAGTCAATGTTGTCGGCAACAGCTGACTGATTAACAATAGCGACATCTTCCACTGAAAAAACAGCTTCACAAATTGACTCACAAGCACCACATGCAATGCATCCGTCTTCGATTTTTACATTCATTTTAATTTCTCCTTCTTTAATAATCCATTTTTTGTAAATAATTTTACGTAAATTATTATAACAGAAAAATTTTAAAAATAAAGGGCAATTATTTGTGCTAAATTGTTTTTATATCTATATAGGAGTTGGTATGTTCGATTTCATCCAAAAATTAATGTACTCTGTTTTAGCTTTTCAAGAAAAAATCTTGAGAGGGAAACTTAGACGCAATTTTAAGTCAGTCTATTCAAACAGCACTTCCAAAAGAGTTTTTGGGAAAGCGGCTTCTTTAGAATTGAATTCACAAACCCAAAAAAACAAAGTGAAATTGGAAAATAATGTTAAAACTATTTTGAAAAAATGTGAAAATGACCCCAAAAAACTTCTTGAATTTGTTGAAAAAAGCGGAACGAAAGTTTATAAAATTCCTTTTGCAAACAAAATACTAAAACTTGTCAGCTACGAAGAAGGTTTTGTGGGTGCTTCAAAAGGGCTTAAAGCAATGTATCTAAACATCATCATATCATTTTTGGCCGGTGAAAAAATAAAATTGTCTTTTAAAACCGAACCCATGTTTGTATTGAGGGACTTGCAGTTAGATAGTTACTGTATGATACAGCAATTTCACAAATGGTATGCAATGAAACTGGATTTACCGGGTTTTGACGCCGAAGCTCAAAATAATTTCCAAAAATTTCTGTCACCCTCTAAGGATGAAAAGCTTAAAGAATTGAGCGTTGAAGAAATATTGGGACTAAAAGAAGCTATAGCAAGGGATGTTGAGGCTATTAATTTTATTATTGATTTAGCAAAATCGACAACCGGTTCAAAAAATGCATTAAAAAAGATGACGGCAGGCGGAGCCTCCATTTAAAATTTATTACTCCTTGATATAAGCCGGCAAAATAATAGTTATCTTGGTTCCGTAGCCGACTTTGCTCTCCAAAAGGATTTCGCCTCCATGGGCTTCAACAATGTTTTTTGTTATATAAAGCCCCAATCCGGAGCCTACACGCTTATGTTTTTTTGTAAAGGACATATATTGGGAAAAGACATCATTCTGGTGTTTTAAGTCAATTCCTCGGCCAAAATCCTGAACAAAAAGCCCTATATTGTTATCTCCCACATTGAAAATCTCAATCAAAATTTTACCTCCCAAAGGGGAGTGTTCACTGGCATTTGCTATCAGGTTGTGCATTGCCCGTTTCATTTCCACAAAATCCAACGGTAAAAAAATATCCTTTGTACTGCATTTGAACTGGATGTGCTGTTTTTGAGGCTTAAGAATATATTTTGTAAGGTCTATGCAATGCTCAACGAGTTTTTTTATAGAATAAATCTGCTTGGATAGAGTTATTTTGCTTTTGTCTATCTTGTCCCGACAGAGAATATTTCCGACCATCTCTTGCATAAATTTCGTTGAATCCAGAAGGTCTTCAATGATTTCCTGCTGGTCTTTTTCCAATTCGCCCAAATTTTCGTTTAAAAGCAGCCCTAATGCATTAATGCCGGCACTTATTGGGGTTTTCAGGTCATGAGCTATCGTAGCAAGAAAATCCTCTTTTAGTGCCAGACTTATTTCCTGAATTTTTTGGGCTTTTAAAACATTAAAAATCTGTGATTTTATTATGTTTATATCAAACGGTTTTTCGATATAGGCGAAAGACCCCAAATCATATCCTTTTATTTTGGTGCGTGAATCCGACAAAGCACTGATGAAAATTACGGGAACATTTTTATTATGCGGCGTATCCTTGATTTTTTTGGCCAATTCGAAGCCGGACATGCCAGGCATCATAACGTCAAGCAAAAATAAATCGAATTTGTCATGCAATATGGCCTCAAAAGCCTCTTTAGGTTTAGAAAAACTCGAAATTTCAATATTGAATTCAGATAATATTTCTTCCAGAAGTTCAATGTTCATGGTGTTATCATCAATAATCATTATTTTTGAATTTGCAATTATTGAATAATCGTACTCGGCAGCGGGCGTTCTGTCAGTGAAAAAATTGTACTTGTTGTTAAAAAATTCTTCCACCATTTTTTTATCAACAGGGGAAGAAATGACTGTTTTTATACCAATTTTGTTGGCGGATGCGATATTCTTTCGGGACAAATTATCCGAACAAATCCAAATTTCAGTATTTTTACTTGTTCCTCTGAGTTTTTGAATACATTTTAAATCGGACTTGCCGAAGTCAGTCTGTATTATGCAAAGCTCAACCTCGGGTTTCAATTTTTTTATACAGGAAATATCCTCTACAAAAAGAAACTTCCGGTTCAAATTATCATTCAGATAATTTTCGCGAGAGTCCGTTGATTTAATTATCTCTGGCATAGCTCAATCCTAAAATAAAACGTTAAAGTGATTAGTATGATGATAATAGATTTCCCTTATCTTTAAAATTAGTCACATGGCTACTCTTATCAATAAAATTACAACATAACCGTAAATTATCAGGTCATTCAGGGGTTTTACCGTTATTACCCGATTGGGTAATGTTAAATTTTGTTACTCTTTTAAACTTCCCTGCAATAAGTCATTTATAAAATATTTTTTCCCGATTAGAAAAACCAAAACCGTTGGGATTGTGCAAATCACGGCACAGGCAAGCAAATCGCCCCAAAGAGTGATTTCTCTGAAGCTTCCTTTGAAAAACGCCAATCCGACAGGCAAAGTTCGCATACTGTCTGAATTTGTGACAATTAACGGCCACATGAAACTGTTCCAGCTTGAAACGAATGTAAAAATGGCCAGAGTCGCTATTGTGGGGAGTGCAACGGGCAGGGCAATTCGACAAAAAGTCTGAAAAATATTACACCCGTCTATTTTTGAAGATTCTTCAAGGTCCTTCGGGAAACTCAAAAAGAATTGGCGGAACATAAACACACCGAAGCCGCCGAAAAATCCGGGAATAATAAGTGCCTGATAGGTGTCAATCAAATGCATTTCTCTCATTAGGAAAAATAGCGGAATAATATTGACCTGAGGCGGAATCATCATTGTTATTAAAATTATCAGAAACAAAAAATCGCTGCCTTTAAATCTCAATCTTGCGAATGCGTATCCGGCGAACGCCGCAAATAGGATTTGTCCGACAGTTGTAATTGCCGCAACCAGAAAGCTGTTGAAAAAGTATCTGGCGACGGGAATTGAAGAAAAAACACTTACGTAATTCTCAAAAGACCAATTTTCAGGGAAGATGCTCGGCGGATAGGAAAAAATCTCGCTGTTTTGGGAAAAAGACAGATTAACCATCGCAAAAAACGGCACCAGCATACTTAGAGCGATTAACAGCAAAATAAAATATCCGATGAAGAGTCTTAGTCTTTTCATAAAAACAATTATAGCACAGAGGGGGAACAGGGAAAAGGGAAGGGGAAAACGTGAGACGTGAGAGGTGAGACGTGAGAAGAGAAACTGGACTTATCGACTCATAAACTTATCCTACTGCTTTGCTTTAGTGAAAAAGTCCGGTTGTGTTTTACCAAAAGAAAAAGTAGGCTTGAAATTTGAGTAAAAACAGGTTATACTGTAAAAGTACACAAAGTAGGTTGGGTTTTCTAACCCAACGAAGAAATAATAATTGAACATTAATAATAGAATATGGGGACGCTCTGGATTTGACAGAATGTTCGGTGAAAGTAAATTGCGGGTCTCGGAGCTGTTCCGAGTCACCAACGAGCAAAACAAACTAAATGCTAACAACGATAACGTTATTAGAGCTGATTTCTCAAGAGCAGCAGCTATCGCTGCCTAACCTGAGGAAACCGGCTGCTTTATTGGTCTAACTTGCCGATTAATAAAGCCCACAACGCAAGTTGCAGTACGTGGACGAGAATTAAGCGTATTAAGACTTTTCTCAAAGTGAGCATCACTTAAAAAGGCTTTGCCAAGACTAACAAGACTGATTTTACTTGGGTTTTGGCGAGAGAAACAAAATCTACACTCGTAGAGGTTTACTTTAATCCATTTTGGACGTGGGTTCGACTCCCACCGTCTCCATTTTTTCCACGATTAACGTTCTATTTCACATTTTACGAAATGGAGACAAGGTCGTCGAACCGGTTATTTGCTCATGTTGTTCGCAAATAACGGGTTAGCTAACGCATTAAGAATTGTAGCCGTTTGGCTTTCCGAGCCTCACGGACAATTCTTTGAAGACTCCCACCGTCTCCACCATTATTCGTAGCCCGAGGCTTTAGCCGAGGATACAAGATTGAATAAATGCCGCAATTGGTGTATTTGTATTTTTTTATGTAAGTTGAGCTTGGTATAATTTCAACATTCACGTCACCCTGAATTTATTTCAGGGTCGCAAAGTCGCTCGCTTGTAAGATTCTGAAACAAGTTCAGAATGACGTCTGGGATTTTTAAGTCGGAAATGAGTTTGACTCAAAATGCACGAAAATTCACATTTCGTTCATGAAGTGTGCACATCATAAATTTTAGAATTTTACCTCATTCTCCGTACACATAAAGGTTTTAAGCCAATGAATGAATTGTGCATTTAGTATGAGCCAAAACGGATTTTTGAAGGTTAAAATTTATTACGATAAATCAAATTACTAGTAAATTTATTTTTTAGTTGGTTTATAATGTTTAATACAATATAGGACGAAAATAATGGAATTAAAGAGAATTAATAATAACATAGCATTTGGAGATTTGGCTATACAAAGTTTATATAAAATGCCTAAAATGAAACGAACGGCAATAGTTAATGCCTTTAAAACACGGATAGGTGAAGGATTGATGAGCAAGACATATACTCATGATGGACAAACTTTCTCACAAGACATTTTTATTGGATTTATTCCGACTACTCAAAAAAAACAAAATTCACAAATAGACAGAATCATCATTTCAACGGGAGAACCTTTACCATTCGAGCAAAGTATCTCAAAAGCAGCTCAAATAGATTTGAATATTTTTAACAAAATTCAAAAAATACGCGATGAGTTTAAACTTAAGAACGGTGATTATTTTAAGGGATATGGCTATACTCTGGGTCGTATACGAAAAAGCAATGATTCAGTTGAAATTTGTATGTCTGAGCAAGAGGCCACCTGGTTTGATAATTATAGAAAAGGATTAGACTTTGAGTCTGGGAATGCCCCGAATAATGGGATGAATAATTGGTACATATTTAATAAAAATAATGGAGACACTTTTCAGTATTCAAAAGTGATTAGAGAACGTGAATAAAATATTTTAACGTCCCACTGTATACGCAGTCAAGTTTTGTGCGTTTTTTGATTAATCGGCAGGCTACATCTTTCTTATTTGGCTCAAATTATCTGTTACATTGGCTCATTTTATGTGAGAGTTTACAATTGGCGGGCTTTACGGCTAGATAAAATTAAAAGAGAAATTATATTATATAAATTCTCTGATTTCCTATGCCAAATTCTGCAAAAATTCTCTGTTTGAGATTTACCTAGTTCGTTCTAAGCGATAAGATGTGTTATGAAATAGTTTTCTATCTGCACAATATTGATTTTGTGCTGGGTGAGCGTCTATAAAGTTAAAAAATGTAACAATTTTCAACATAGCGTGTGAAGCAGTGGCAAGTTTTTTTTTGTTTGAATATTGTATATATAAAGCCTTATTAGATCAGGGGCATGCTAGAAAGCCAAGGAGGCTTAAATTTTACAATGATTACAAATATTACTTTTAAACCATGTGTGTATGTAAATTCACCCTTAACAGGGCAATTTGGTGTGCATCAAAATTATAGTACGAAGCCCAATATATACCAAAAAAGTAACCAGAGAAGTCCTTTCCTTGATACTGTGAGTTTTTCAGGCAACGAAAAAAAGCTTACATCTCAATCACTTTCAGACAAAGAATTTAAGGCATTAGTAGGACAAAAAGTTAAACAAGCAACTCCCGCAACAAAAATGGATGTTGCATCAGAATTAACGGAAGTTTTAGACCTTTACCTGCAAGGTAAATGGGATGATAAAGTTCAACCGCACAAAAAGAAAACTGTACTTGCAGGGCTTAAAAAATTAATGGGTGAACAAGGGCAAGGCAACATAGTTATGGCTCAGATTAATCCAATCCCCGGCAATGTAGAGGCAAATGCTAAAAAGGCAATGGCATATATCCGTGCAGCAGAAGCAATCGGTGCGGATACGGTGGTGTTTTCTGAGTTAACATTAATGGGATATCCCATCCATGATACTATTGACAGGCATCCTGTTATTGTAAAAGAAAATATGGATTGGTTACAGGAGATTGCGAAACAAACTGGTAAAACTAAAGTAATGATTGGTTTTGTTGAGCCTAGAGAAAATCTGACTCAAGGGGAAACAGTTGGCAAAGCCTATTACAATTCAGTTGCAACATTGGGAGATGGAAAAGTCTTAGGGGTAACACGAAAAAGTTTACTCCCGACATATTCTGAATTTAACGATTATAGATATATTGAGCCTTCACCCGTTACAGGCAATCAGCCTCCGGAAACCCTTGGACATTTTGGAAGAGATAAAATTACAGAAGCTAATAAGTTGAATGAAATCCACGGGCATAATTACGGAGTAGTAATCTGTGAAGACGGATGGAATGATAAAGATTTCTTTAAAAACGGTGTGCTTTATGAAGTTGACCCTGTAGCTGAAGTTGCAAAAGCAAAACCTGATATGATTATAAACTGTTCAGCATCTCCATCCCGTGCTAAAAAAGAACAATTAAAACACAATATGCTTTCTTATTCCGCTCAAAAACATGGCACTCCGATGGTTTATGTAAATCAGGTCGGTGCAATTGATGACAGTTCTTTTGACGGAGCAAGCAGAGTTTATAACGCAAATGGTGAACTTGTTGCTCGTGCAAAATCTTTTGAAGAACAATTTATGGTTGTAAATCCTTTGAAATCACAAGGAAAAACATTCCCATTAGCAAAAGGACTTGAAAAAACATTAAAAGAACAAAAAGTATTCTCCCTTGATTATGAACCTGATTTGGATAGAACTTATAAAACAATTGTTCAAGGAACTAGAGATTACTTTAATAAAAATGGCTTAAAACGAGCCGTTTTAGGTTTGTCAGGCGGTTTGGATTCAACTGTAAGTGCTGTTTTATTAGCCGATGCATTAGGTCCTAAAAATGTCTACGGAATTAGTATGCCATCAAAAATTACAAGCGAAGAAAGCAGAAGCGATGCAAAAATCTTGGCTGAAAATCTTGGAATACATTTTGATGAATCACCGATTAAAGGAATGGTAACTTCTGCTAATGAACAATTAGAGCCTCTCTTCGATAGAATTGCTAAAAATTGGGATGGAAGATACACGCAATCATTTGTTCAAGATAATATTCAAGCACGCTCGAGAGCCACTTTGCTTTGGGGTATATGCAATGCTTTTGGACAAACTATTTCAATCGCAACATCTGACAAATCAGAACTTTATATGGGCTATGCAACAATCAACGGAGATATGTCAGGCGGTTTTGCACCTATTGCAGATGTTCCAAAGACAAAACTTTTTGCACTTGCCCGTTGGATGAATGAAAACAGAGACCAAAAAGGAGCTATTCCAGAGGCAATTATTGCAAAACCTCCGGGGGCAGAACTTGCAATTGACCCTAAAACATTAAAACCTCTTGTAGCAGAAGATGCTCTTATGCCTTATGAATTTTTAGATGAAGTAATTTGGCGTATTGAGAACAAGCACGAAAGTTATACAAATATGATTGGTTCCAAATTCTTGTATGAAAAAGGACACGATTTATCAAAAGAACAAAAAACGATTTGGCTGGACAGATTTTATAAAAGAATGTCTTCAGCACTTTTTAAATGGACACTTCTGCCACCGTCTGTAATAGTTGAAGGCCGTTCAATAAATAAAGGCGATTACCGACAACCGGTAGCATCAGGCAGTATTGATTACAAAGGTCAAGTAATCAAAACAATAGCAAAAAAATTAAAACAAATAAAATAAAAGGAGAATAAAATGTTAGTACAAAGCATTATAACAAATTATCAAAACCGAAATTACAAAAACAATTACAATCCCAAAAGCAATGTTGCTTTTGGGATTGCAAAACCGCCGAAGCTTCCGACCGAACAATTTCAATTGGCAATGGCAAATCAGCTGAATGAATTGGGGTTTAACCTGAAAACATTAGCTTGCAAAGATTCTGCCGATTTTAGAGAACTATTTTTAAGATTAAGGAAATTAACCAATGAAATTGGGGAAAAAGCAGGATTTAAAACAGAACATAAAACTCCAAGAATGTTGCAAACAGATGCATACTATGTCTCAAGTAATTTCTATATTCACCAAGATGCAAAAGATCATAGCGTTTATCAAATAGCATTCAGAAGAGAAGAATTACCTTGGATGAAAGATATGGGTGTAAAAAAAGAAGATAGAAAATTAATATTTCATGGATTACAAGATATAATGGAAGATGTTTTACATGACCCAATAACCAGAGATGAAATAGAAGAAGCAGATAAATTTTATAAAACCGCAAGAAACGGGTGGCAATACAAATGGGACAGAGGCTTGTGGGAAAGAGTTCTATCTGAAAATAATGGGATAATTCCTATAAAAATTCAAGCACTTCCTGACGGTTCAACAGTTTTCTCTGGGGAGCCCGTAATTCAAGTCACAGCGGAAAAAGATTTTGGTGAGCTTGCTGCTTGGTTTGAAACAAGACTTTTACAAGTTTGGGCCGGTTCGGAAAGAGCCTCTATGCTTAGACACTGGTTAGAGTATAATAAAAACCTTATTAGAAGTACCTCAGATGCTACACTCACTGAAGCAGAAATTCTTGCAAAAGCTCAAAAAAGACTTGTCGATTTTTCTGACCGTTCAAGTATGTGTCCTCAAGAAAGTGAAAGAATGGGCAAGGCAAGTATGACAGTATTTTCGACACAATCGACATTGGCTGCGGTTTATCAAGCATATAAAGCAAATGGGGATAAAATACCGGGCTCAATTGCAATGCCTTCTCTTCCTCATAGAGTTATAGAAAGCTACGAACATGAAAAAGATGCCTATGATGCATTATATGATTTTACAAAAGGTGGTTTAGGCTCTTATGTGGGTGATTGCTATGACTATAGAAAAGCAGTAACAGAGTGCCTTATTCCTCTTGCAAAAAGAGCTCAAAAAGAAAATAAAGAACTTGGAATAAATACAATACTTAACCCACGACCAGACTCAGGAGATAATTTTGAAGAAGTTAAATTTACAGTGGATAAAGCTGTTGAATCAAAATTATACAGAGATATAAAAACAAGAAGTGGTCAAATATTAAAAGGAATGACCATTTTTAGACCTTTACAGGCAAATGGTATGTCCTTTAAAGAAATGATGGATATAGACAGAAGACTTTTGAAAGCTGGGTATTCGCCTGTGGATTGTGTTAACTACGGGGTTGGAGGATTTTTACATGATTCTATTTCAAGAAATAACATGTCGGCAGCTCAAAAATTAGCTGAAATTGGTAAAGGCAAAAGGAAACGTCCGGTTATGAAATGTCCAATCGATGAACCTGTAAAAGAATCCATTCCGGGTGCTGTTAAATTGGTAAGGGAAGAAAATTCAAAGGCCCCAACAGTACGAAGGATTAATGAAGAAGGAAAAGATGCTTATATTACCTGGTATGATGGAATAAACGGGCATGGCATAGAATATAAAGAACCATTTGCAAATGTTCAAAGTAGGGTTCTAAATGAATTTGATAAATATCAAAAACCTGATGATATTTTTTCACCGGGGATTCACGAATTAAAAGGACAAATTAGAAACAAGCATAGATAATTAACAATAATAAACAAGGAGAAATTTATGAACGTAAACAAAGTGGACAAAACAAATTTTACAAGCAGACCTGTGAATGCAGGAGATTTAGCAGAATTAAAAGCTGCAATTAAAAAAGGTCAGGCATTTCTTTATGATGTAGATACAACCATAGGCTTTATGCATCCAAATGTTACAAGACCCGATGGGACAAGAGATGGATTATACGTTCCAAAAGCAGAAGCTGTAATTTCTGCTATGGCAAAAATTAAACAATTTACAAAAGGAATAATAGCAAAATTTGAAACAGTAGATGCTCATAAAAAAGGTGATCCGGAACTACAATGGTTTGCGGGTGAGCCTTTTAACTCTGACATTCACAGTGAAAAAGGAACTTTGGGTGGAACTAAAATTTCGGAGACAGTTTTTGGTGAGCCTAATGCTTTAATTGAAGTAGAACCTGAAAAAAATGATGTTCCAAGTGTATCAAAAATCCAAGAAATTTTGGCATCAAAAGGAATTATTAGACTTGAAAAAAATGAAAATGACTCTTTAAAATATGGCATTCCTTTCACTAATCAAGTTGTGCCTAATAAGAAAGGATTAGCTTTCTTCGAAAATTTAAAAAAAGCCGGAGCTAAAGTTGCTCTTGTATATGGTGTTGCGACAGATTATTGCGTAAAAGACGCAGTTGCGGCACTTAAAAAATTCGGAATTAAACCAATCGTGATAGAAGATGCTATCAAAGAATTTGGTCAAGATAGCACAAAGATTGCCGATGACGCCGTTTACCATGACGTAGCCATAATGACTACAGAGCAGTTAGGCAAAGTGTTAAATAAAGTTCAAACAGCAGAATCTGCACTTAAAGTAATAAAATAGAAAGGACTATATATGAAAATTCAACAAAACACTTCGCAAAATTACAAAAAAGACCTCACCTTCGGACAAAATCTTGGTTCCGTAAGGTTTTCAAAATTAGCCGATGCCTTTGATTCTAAATGCAAAACTCTTGCACAAAAAACAACTATGGTCGTAGATGATGCTTTAATTAAACATGGTGACATATTCTATATGATTACAGATAAAGGAATAGAACCTGCTATATTTAAGGGGGCTCTTGATTCGATTACATCATTTGATGAAAATGGGCATAAAACTATTGAATTAATGTATCAGAAAGTTGCAGATACTAAACCAAGAAAATTATCAACATATCTTTTTCCTGAATTTCAAATTTTCTCAAATAACGGTTTAAAAAAGTTACAAGAACAAATAAAGGCAATAATCTAAAATATATGAAACTATTTAACGATATAATTTATCCGGGAACATTTAATCCAATTCACAATGGACACTTGGGTATAGCTGAAAAGGCAAGGCTAGAAACAGGAATCCAAAAGGTAGTTCTAATCCCTGCTTTTTCACCTTATCATAAGGCAAGTGACGGAAATGCAACCTCTTTTGATAGATTTGAAATGACAAAACTTGCCACACAAAGTAGAGAGGGTTTTGATGTTTCAGACGTAGAATTTCGTATGGGCAGAGAAAAATCTTACACATTTGAAACTGTAAAAAAGCTGATTGAAGAAGAAACACAAAGACCATTTGATGAAAACATTAAATTTCCTCAAAAAATAAAACTCTTAATGGGTGCAGATGCTTTTGAAGGTCTTGCAAGTTGGTATCAGGCTAGTAATTTAGCAAAACTCGTTAATTTTATTGTGGTTTCAAGACCTCAAAATAGAAGTGTAGAAGAAATCGCAAAAGGATTAAATATCGATGGATTAAATTTCCAAAGTGTGTTGGATTTTGGTGATATCTCCTCCTCAAAAATAAGAGATTTAATAAAACGAGGGCAAGATGTTTCAAAACTGGTTTCTAAGCCGGTTTTAGAATATATTATGAAAAATAAATTATACAGGTAAAATTATGTTAACACTACAGCCAATAAAACTAAATACTCAAATTAATCAAACAAATCGAAATTATCAATTTTCAGTTCCTAAAAAAGATTTTGTAACTTTTGGTTGTAAATATTCAATCGGGAAATGTCCTAAAGCACTTTTGGGAGTTGACATTGCCGGTTTAAACAAAGACAGCAAAAATGTCGTTGCCATAAATGGTACAGGTTATTTGGCAGAAGTAATAAAATATTTCGACCCTGAAAGTGAGAAAATATTTGCAATAAAACGGGTTTTTTCCCCCGACAAAGCAAAACACCAAACTGCTAATCCTGTTGAGCAAGCTAAAATTGAGGCACAGATATATGAAAAAGTAAAAAAAATTAAACGTATCCCTGAGTTTTATTATTACAATGGAAATTCAGGAAAGAATGAAAACTCAATACTGAGTAACTATTTAATAATAAGCTGGGTTGATGGAAAATCTGTTTCAAAAGGCGGAGCTTTATATGATTTTAGCTTAATAACAAACCACAATATTAAACAATTATTCAGTATAATGTCTCAAATGGATAAAGCAGGAATTGTTCATAATGATTTATGGGCGGGAAATCTTTTATTCACCCCAAAGAATGTTAATGTAATTGATTTCAATAGATCGTATGAATTCAATCCGCTTAAAGATATAAGTGATAATAATTTACATGGTTTTAAAAAACGCTTTCTGTATTGTTATTTTTCTGATTTGTATAAAAGGCAGGGCGAAGAAACCTACTTAAAAAAATATAAAGATTGTTTAAAAATAGAAATTGATTACTATAAAAATAAACAGTTATTTTATTTAACAAAATTGAATAAAAAGGGCCTTTCACATTATAGAAAATTAGAGAATGGCTTAAAACAAGAACTAAAAAATCCTGAATTAATGAAGCAAGATGCAATAAAAATTGTTTTTAATTCCGACTTGGATTGTTTCCAAACTTATGCAAGATATTTTGAATTTGAAGAAAATGAAGCAGGTTTTCACTGTCAAAAAGCATTAAGGGTTTTAAATAATCATCCGGAAATTGTTGGAAGTGAAAAAGCTAACTTGCTTAAGTCAAATTTTATAGTCACTTCAAATTTAAATAATGTTTTGAAGTTACATGGTGAATCAAAAATAGAAAAAATTAACAAAATATTATGTTTATTGAATAATGAAGCAGTTTACACAAAAGCAGAACGGGAAAAACCTTATTATGAATTGTTCAAGAGATTTTGTGAGTTCAATATAAAATATAGAGATTTGTTGAAACAGGGGCGAGATACCGGTGACTTAAGACAAGAATACAGCGATTTGTATAAAATAAAGAGATTAAATACTTATTTTGCCAATTTACAAGATTAACTAGCAAATTATTTTTTTCAGGAGTTTTAAGACAGTAACAAAATATAGGAGAAGACATGAAAACGACATTTTTTACAAAATTTAATTTTATTCCAAGAATTCTTTCATCAAAAAAGGAAGGGAAAGTTTTTGAAGGAGTTTTGCATAACACAAAATTTTTACAATTAAAGCAAACTAAGTCTCCAAGCGGAACCCCTTGGGTTTATTCACATCGTACAAACACTGTTCCAAAAACAGATAATGCAGTAGTAATTGCTCCGATTATTCACAATGAACACGGAGATACATTAGTACTTCTTGAAACAAGACGTCCTCCTATGTATGCAGAGCAAAAAGCTAAAACATGCATAGAATTTCCTGCCGGATTAGTAGCTGATGAAAAAGAAGGTGAAACAGCAGAACAAGCAATAGCAAAAGAGCTTTTAGAAGAGGTGGGATATAAAGCGGATGTAATTACTATTAACGCCCAAAATGTGGGGAGTTCGCCAGGCTTAACCTCCGAAACTTCAACCTTGGCAATAGCAGAGATTTCAAACGATAAAATAATAAAAGAACCCATTACTGACAACGGAATAATTGAAAAAATCCATAAAATTCCGTTTAAAGACATTTGTCCATGGCTGAAATCGCAGGAATTAGAGGGCAAAAGCGTTGCGGGTTCTGTTTATGCAAATTTATTTTTTATATTTAAAAAAATGCTTGAAATGAAAGGAAAATAAGATGAAAGTTAATAATGTAATTTCTTTGTATTTTAATAACATACAAAACTCAAATACTGTTAATAATATTAGCAGAGAAACATATCCGAATTTAAAACCATTAAAAGCAGATATTGTTTCATTCGGAATGAGCCCAAAGGCATTGGCTAAAAAAGTCAGCATCTTTTCAGGGCGTGCAAACCCGGCATTAACTGAAGCAATTGAAAAAAAACTAGGTTTAAGTACAGGTAAAAAAAATCTTAAAAATTTTTCTGATGGCGAAACTTATGTACGATTAATGGGAGATATGCAAGGAAAAGATGTTTATCTTGTTCAACCATCTGCAGACCCTGTTAACGATAGTATAATGGAATTGTTTTTTATGATTGATGCTGCCAAACGTGCTGATGCCAAAAGAGTTATTGCCGTTACACCTTATATGGGATATGAAAGACAAGATAGAAAAGCAGCTATTGGAGAACCAATTGCGGCGAAGCTTCATGCAAAACTTCTTCAAGCAGCAGGTGCGGATAAAGTAATTGCTGTGGATTTGCATTCATCACAAATCGAAGGATTTTTTGAAAACACAAGCAATGTCGTTCATATTTCAGCGATTACTGAACTTGCAAAATATATTAAAAGTAAGAACCTTGAAGACTTGGTGGTTGTAAGCCCTGATGCAGGCGGAGCTAAAAGAGCAGAGCTTTTAGCCGAAAGTTTTGATTCTCCGTATGCTGTAATCCAAAAGAAAAGAGAAAAGCATAACGAAGCTAAAGCAGTTAACCTATATGGTGATGTTGCAGGCAAAAACTGTATTTTATTTGATGATATGATTGATACAGCAGGATCAATTGTTGAAGCTACAAGAATGCTAAAAGAACATGGTGCAAAAGATGTTTACGTTTGTGCATCTCATGGAGTTTTTAGCGGTCCTGCTTATGAAAGATTAGAAAATTCGCCCGTAAAAGAGGTTATAGTTACAAACACATTACCGCTTAAGGAAAATGCTCCATCAAAAATTACCCAAATAGATATTTCGTCTTTAATTGCAGATGCTATTAAGAAATTGTCAATATAAGGTATGACATAAATTCCCTACTAATTCCTGCTTAGCGATTTTGTTCATGTTTAAATAAAAAGCGAAGGGTTGAAACTCAGCATAATCCAGTCATATAGACTTCAACAGAGATTGTTCTTCCCTTCGCTTTAATTCAATCAGACTTAAG
>Ga0172381_10000095_pt1 | contig 97003 bp, 103 predicted proteins | sample Leawel6488metaG_FD_119754 | JGI IMG/M metagenome (GOLD analysis project Ga0172381, IMG submission 119754) | Leachate microbial communities from a municipal landfill in Southern Ontario, Canada - Leachate well 64-88 metaG | ecosystem: Engineered > Solid waste > Landfill > Unclassified | place...
GGCGGAGGGCAGCCCATTTACCGCGACCCCGGCACGCTTGGGAAGAGGACGGAGGCCCTCTATTCCGCGGACCGCGCAAGCAGGATGCGCCGCTCGCATGAGAACCCCGTGGTGAAGAAGCTTTACAAGGAAATGCTGGGCAAGCCGCTTTCTGAAAAGGCAGAGGAGCTGCTGCACACGCACTACGTGAAGCGGGACAGGTTCTGATTTTTCTTTCAAGAAGTCACTGCGGCATCCGATAAATCTGCAGGTGCGGCACGCCGCCTATGTTTTTCGCGTGCGAGACCGGGAGCCCTGCCTTCTTGGCAGCCGCGAGCGCTTTCTTCCCGACCAGGTTGGCGTTCTGCGCCGCCTTCAGCGCCTCAACCGCCTCTGTTTCCCCGATTTTTTTGCCCAGGTAGAATGGCGCGTAGGCGGAGAGGTCAAGCTTTGCCTTGCCGCTTGCAAGCACCTTGCCGATAAGCTCGACGTCGCAAAGCGCGACAATCTCGCCGTCGGGGGAAGGATGCATCTTGAGGTACATGCGATGAAGTCGGAGGCAAGGCTAATAAAAGATAGGCATGGAAAGTGGCATATGGAAATTATGCGCGCGTTCGCTTTTCTTGCGCTTGCAGCTTTTGTTCTTTCTTTCCCAGGATGCGCGCAGGGCGGCGCTGCTGCACAAAACGCAAGCAGCGGCGGGAATGGCGGCGGAACGGCGTTTGCCTTGCCTGCGTCGGAGATTTCCTACCATGCAATCTACAATGTCGAGGAGGGCGGCGCATACCGCAAGGAGGTTTGGCGCGCGAAGGATAAGATGCGGTCCGACCTGTCCATGCAGGGGCAGAAGGCGCTTTCGTTCTTTTTCATAGGCTCGCGCGCGTACTCCTGCACATACATTTATTCCTCGCCCGCGTGCTATGATGTAACGGCCACGCTTTCGCAGGCAGATGCCGACAGGCTGGTGCCCGCAGAAGCGGACGTGGCTGGCGCAACGCAGGTGGAAAGCGTAAAGATAGGGAACAGCACGACAGGCAAATGCTATGAGCTTTCCATGGGCGCGCTGGGCGCCCGGAAGCTCTGCTTTGCCCCGCAGGGAGTGGTGGCGTATGATTCATACAGCGTGAGCAAAACGATTACGCACACCGAATACCTGACGGACATCGAATATTTCGGGAAAGGAGAGGGGCCGGAGGAGGGCGTGTTCGTGCTCCCTGCGGCGCCGACAACTGCGCCGGAAACGACAAATTAGAAGACGCTGGTTTTGATTCGTTGATGTGCCCGCGAGGATGTGCATTTTGCTAAGGCAAAATGCATCAGACATCGAAGCGGCTCGATGCCGATGGAGCGCGTGCGCGACAGATTTCGAGCGGTGATCCACTCGATGCACATGGAGCATAAAGAAGGGGGTTACGGAAGAACCTCAAACCTAGGGGGAACCGAGGAGCAAAAGCGACGCAGGTGCCCCCTGGGTTCGGAATGGGCCCGCGAGGAATCCAGGAGGCTGCTGCCTCCTGTCTCCCCATTTCGCTTCGCGAAATGGCGATCGAACCCCGAATTTAAAAATAGCAATGGGCCCGCGAGGAATCGAACCCCGAGTCTTCGCTGTGTAAGAGCGACGTCTTAACCATTGTCGACCTTGTTGCCGGAAGGCAACAGAGCATTCGACTACGGGCCCAACGGAAATATTCTGTTGGGTTAAGATTAAAACCTGTTGCAGGGGCGGCGGAACTGCCCACTGCGCCGTAGCGGGCTTGCCCCGAGCCAAAAGCCTTAAATACTGCGCGCGAGGATTACCTCGGGTGATGATTAATGACTTATGAAATGCTGGTTGGAGATTTGCAGGGAAGCTCGGCGGGCTTCCTGGCGACACTGCTTGAAGGCGTGTTCGCGTTTTGTATCCTGGCCATAATCATGTTCATCGGCTTCTGGGTGGCTGACCTGCTCGGAAAGGTGCTGAAGATGTTCCTGGAAAAGGCAAAGCTTGAAAAGTTCCTGGCGCAGCACGGCGTGCAGGACGCGTTCCTCGGCTTCACGCTTTCGGGCATCGCCGTGGTGCTGCTCAAGCTGTATGTCGTGGTGGCGTTCCTCGGGATTGCCGCGGATGCCGTCAAGGTGCCAATACTGTTCCTTCTGTCTGCGCAGGCGATTGGCTACCTGCCATTGCTCGTTGAGGGCCTGGTGATACTGCTTGCCGCACTGATGGCTGGCGACTACCTGACCGACAAGATAAAGGAGAGCAAGAAGCTGCCGTTTGCAAACACGCTGGGCATACTGGTCCAGCTCTTCATCGCGTACAACGCGCTGGTGATTGCGCTTCCGATGCTCCTGCCCTCGGCTGACCCGTCCCTGCTGGTCTGGTCATTCCTGGTGCTGCTCTCGGCATTTGCGCTTGCAATCGGGCTTGGCTCGGCAATCGCAATCGGCCTTGGCATGAAGGACACTGTTGCCGACATTGCCAAGAAGCACAAGGACAAGTTCAACAAGCTGCTGTAAAGCGGCTTGTTTTCTTCTTTTTTTTCTTTATTTTTGTTTTCCTTGTTTTCATTCTTTTCGAAAACCAGCGCAAGCATTTGCCAGAAGAAGAAGCGCACCTATTCGAATTCTATCTTATCCCCTTCCCTTACCGCCCCTTTCCGCAGCACTTTCATGCGCACAAGGTCAATCACCGTGCTCCCCTGCGCGTATTTGCATTTGCCGTTTTCTATGAACAGGTCGGCGCCTTCCGCGATTGCCCGGGCAACCCCTGATGGCTCCGCTGCCTCTTTCTCGCCGGAAAGGTTCGCGCTCGTGGTGACGATTGGGATGCCAAGGGACTTGCTCACCGCGCGCATGAATGCGTGCTCAGGCACGCGCACGCCCACTTCCAGAGTTTCTGAGACCGGCAGGCGTTGCTTGAGCGGGAGGATGAACGTATATGGGCCAGGAAGCAGTTCCTGCACGATTTTTTCCTGTGCGGAAGTGAGGTTGCAGAGGCGCGAGAGCGCGGCAAAATCAGGGAGGAGCATGGACAGCGGCTTTGCAGCGTCGCGTTTTTTGAGCGCGCGCAGCCGCTTCACAGCCTCCGCGTTTGTGGCGTCGCAGCCAATTCCATACAATGTGTCCGTGGGATAGACAACGATGCCGCCTGCGGAAATTGCGGCAAGGGCCGCCTCAAAGGCAGTGTCATGGTCCGAGAGGGGAATGCGAAGCGCCATGGAATCACATGCCATGCGCAAAACGCCGCACCCAGGTGCAGGCGCGCGCCAGGAAATCATCAGAGTTTCTTCTTGCCCGCCTCGCGGATGGCGCGCACGAACTCGGCAACTTTTTTCTTCGTGTCCCCGCCCTTTTCAAGCGCTGTGCCGACCTGGACCGCCCCTGCGCCAGCCGCTATCACCGACGCAGCCTGCTCAGGTGTGCGTATGCCGCCTGCCGCAATGTAGGGGACGGAAATCGCGCGCGAGACCGCAGTCACCATTTCAAGGGGCATGTGCCCGTCCTTGGGGTTGGAGCCGCAGTCGGTGAGCACGATGCGCGAGCCTGTCATTTCCGCAGAAAGCGCCAGCGCGGCGGCGATTTGCGGCTTGTCGCGCGGAACAAGGTTGACGTCGCCGACCCAGCCCACCGTCCCGCCCGGGGAAATCACGATGTAGCCGACTGGAAGCGCCTCCAGACCCATCTTTTTCACAGAAGGCGCCGCAAGCATCTGCGCCTGGGAAATCCAGTATGGGTTGCGGCTGTTGAGAAGGGACATGAAGTAGACTGCGTCCGCGTATTTTGTCACGGTGGAGATGTTGCCCGGGAAGAGCACCACGGGCACGTTCACCTTGTCCTTTATGCTCTTGGTGACATTGTCCAATAGTTCGCCCTGGGCGCCCATGCTGCCGCCGATGAGAATGATGTCCGCCCCGCCTTCGCAGGAAGCCACGCCCGCGGATATTGCCTCGGAAGGCGCCTTGTAGTCCACGGGGTCAATGAGCGCAAAGAGCAGCCCGCCCTTTTTCGCAATCCCGTCCTTGATGTATGTTTCCACTTTGCCCATGGTATCAAGCCCCTTGCAATTTTTCATCAGATTCCCGATTTTTTCTTCAGGTAAATGCCAGCCATTTGTTTGATGCCCTCGGCTAATTTAACCTTTGCCTTGAAGCCAAGCTCTTCCCTGGAGCGGGCAGTGGAATACGCCCGGTCCAGCGTGAGCTGGCGGATGTTTTCCGCGTCGAATGGAAGGGGGTTTTGCATGCCAAGCATGGAGAGCAGCGAGCCTATTGCCGAGGCTGATTGCACGAAAAGCAATGAGGCGTGGCGCGCGGGCGCTGGCACGCCAAGCGCCTTGGCGGCCATTGCCATAAGCTCTTCCTGCGTCGGCTCCTCTTCTCCGATTATGTTGTATTCGCGGCAGGAAATCATGTGCGAGTCGAGCGCCAGAAGCACCGCATGCACGGCATCATCCGCGTGCAATAATGGTATCCTGTTTTGCCCGTTGCCGAATATCATCATCTTGCCCTTTTGCAGGAAACGGAACACGCTGAAGTAGCCTTCCTCGAAGCCAGGCCCGTAAATCATGCCAAAGCGCAGAAGCGCGGTGGGGATGCCGCGCCTGTGCGCGCGCACTTCCTCTTCGGCTGCAAGCTTGCTTTTCCCATATGAGCCGTCTGCCCGTGGCTCGAAATCCTCGCCCACTGTTTTTCCCCTATATTCCCCGTAAACCGAGATGCTGCTCGCCATCACTAGCTTGGAAAGCTTTTGGGGGCAGGAAGAGACGAGGTTGCCCGTGGCAACCGCGTTCGAGAGCATAAGCTCGCGCGTTGGATGGCTGCCCACCAGGCCTGCAAGATGGATTGCCCTGTCCACATCAGCAAATGCAGTGTGTGGCAGCGGGCTTGAGGACAGGTCCCACTCGAAGCGCTCCACCCCGCGGGGCAGCGATGATTTGCTGCCCGGGCGGACGATTGCGCGCACTTGCTCCTTTCTTGCCAGGAGCGCAGACAGCACGTGGCTGCCCAGCCTGCCAGTTGCCCCGGTCAGGAGTATCTTGCGATGCGGCGGCAGACCGCTTGAATCTTGAGCAACGGGCAGTTGTTCATCAGAACGGCTGGAAGCCGCCTGGATTTTTCCCATGGGAATAATGGGGAAGCGGGCAATTTAAACCTTAGCGGGGGAGAGGATGCCATGCTCATTGTCTTTGAAGGCATAGATGGTTCAGGCAAGGGAGGGCAAATCAGGCGCCTGCTTGCTTTTTTCAGGCAGAACGGGATAAAATGCAGGCTGCACAAGTACCCGACGCGCAGGGCAAAGGAGGCGTTTATGCACCTGAAAGGAGAGCAGGATGTTTCCGCCGAGCGGCTGGCGGATGTTTTTGCCGACGACATTGTTGCCGAGCGCCGCAGGATTGAGCGCGAGATAACCGAAGGGTTTGTGGTGGTGTGCGACAGATATCTGCATTCCACGCTTGCCTACCAGGGGGCGGAGCTGGGGTATGGGAAGCTGTCCTCGCGGCTTTCAGGCAGGGATGCGCTTGTGCCGGACATGGTGCTGCTTTTGGACATTGGCGCGCGCGAGGCGGGCGAAAGGAAGCGCAAGCAGAAAACGCCGGACAGGTTTGAGAAGGATGTTGTTTTTCTGGAGAAAGTGCGCGCGAACTATTTGCGCGAGGCGCGCGAGGGCTTCCTTGCGTACAAGTATGCAGTTGTGGATGCGTCGCGCGCGAAAGACGAGGTTTTCTCGGAAATAGTGATGCATGTCGAGCCGCTTGTCGTGAAGATGATGGAAACGCGGCGCTAGCTTCCTTGCCAGTTGAGTGACACCCCGCCAGATGGAGCGGCGCATTTTGTTGAATTCATCCATTCGCAGCTGCGCCCAAAACTAGATTCCCTTCTCGCACCGCAAGTCGGCGCGCAGCTCGCACCGCTCCGCGATGGTGCCGTCCTGCCCGAAACCGAAGAATGTGAGGCGCAGCACGTAAGTGTCAGGGTAGGAGCTGGCGCCGCCGAAAATGCGGACTTTTTTCGAGATGCGCTCGCCAGGGAGGGCTATCCCGATGCGGAGGCGCCCGCGCGAGAGCAGCTTGTCGGGCGCGAGGGAGATTGCCTCGGGTATCACGAGGTCTGCTTCCACCCACAATGGTGAGGCGCCTTCGTTTTTCACGGAAACTTCCATCTCAACCTCGCTGCGCACATAGGATGGCATGCGGATTGGCGAAAAATGAGTGTTCGGGTTGAGCATGCATGGTATTCGCTGGGGGGATTTTTAATCTTTGGCGATGAAAGCGCCGATATGGGAATGCCTGAGAGCGAGCTTATACGCGGCGAGTGCCTGGTGCGCGACCTGCAGTTCAACGAAGAGGTGAAAATGACGCGCAAGTCGCTGGTGCGCTGGCTTGCCCTCTCGCTGGGCCTCATTTCCCAGAACGAAACGCGCGCAGGGCTGCTCGAAGTCCTTGAGGCGCTGCTTTACTTCCATTTCCAGAAAAAGCACGGCGGGGCCGACCCGGACATCTACCAGATACTGGACAAGGTGAAGGAAATCAGGAAGGAAGAGCCGAACCCGAAGGCGGTGCGCTATCACCTGCTGCAATTGAAGAAACTCGGCATCATCGAGGCAAAGGCGCGAAAATACCGGTTCGTGCTCTCGCCGATGCAGGAAGACAGCAATCTCGCTTCCGCGCTTTCATACGTCTACAAACAGAGGATGGATTCGTCTTTTGAAAAAATAAGGAAGGCGCTGTCGTTGTTGGAAAAAACCCTTTAGGTTTTTTCCAGTATTTGAACGGAGCGAAGCGGAGTTCAAATCGGATGGAAAAGACGTTGTAGTCTTTTCCTGAATTTGAACGGAGCGAAGCTAGCCTGCCAGATTATTCGCTTGCAGGGGTAGATTCAAACGCATATCCTTCTGCTGCGAGTTTGGCGCTCACGAGCGGCATTAATTTTTCAAATGGCAGGTTTTGACTTTTGTTTGCGCGCATTACACCCAGGTCCATCAGTTCCACCCCTTCGCTTTTGAGGTCGTAGCACACTGCCTGGAGGAGGGCTTGTGAGATGTAGTGGGGGGTGGCGCCGTGATGGTCCTCGTTCATGTTGATGACGATGGCGATGACGCTCGCCGCCCCGCTGTCAGTGCGAAAGCGGAGCATGCAGAAGCGCTGTGGGGCGTCAAGGTGCGACTGGGCGCCAATCGGCTTGACCTCATCAGTTATCCGTATCCTGATTTCCTTGTCTGGCTTCGCGCCGAATGTGCGCACACGCTCGCCGACATTTGCAAAGAACGCAGTGTATTCGAATTTGCGTTTCCCGTTTTTTTCATCATGCGTGAAGCGGGTTATCACAACGTCAAATGACTTTTTTGCCACTGCGCCGGAACGGGAGCTGAGTGTATAGTCTGCCATAAGATGATGTTATAAGAAATGTTTATAAATGATACGTTGCCACGTTGGGAGCGCCGGGACTGTTGCTGTCAGGCAGGTTTCCCGGTTTTCGGGAGCTTGAGTGCAGAGGCGATGGCATGGAGCGCACCTTGGCGCTGCGGCTCGAATTCGCCGTGCGAATGCGCCTCGCGCGCGTGGAGCGAGCCGCCCACCCTTTTCACCGAGCCTGCGGCAATGAGGCGCTGCAGCCCCTCCTCGGCGCGCGCGGGAGGGATGGAATGCGCGCGGGAAAAAAGCGCGGCGTCGAACTTGCCCCTGTGCGCGGAAAGCCAGTCCTGCACAAGCTCCAGCAACGCGTCGTCGGACACGGCTTCCAGCTTTTTTATGCGCGCGGAAAGCGCGGAAATCTGGCGCTCAAGCTCCAGGCTGGCAAGCACGCTTTCCTCGGAGGAGCGCAGGAGAGCGCGGTTTTTCGAAAGAAGCGATGACAGGTCGGCGTGCGCGTCGCGGCATTTCTTGGCAAGCGTTTCGTATGGCGTGTTTGCCACCTTCTCAGCCGTGGAAACCGATGGGAGAAGGAGCATGGCCAGCCCGGAGGCGCTTATCTGGAGGGACGGGAAAAGGGAAAGCACGCGAAGAATGGTGATGTTCGCGTGCATCATTTCAAGCTCGGGCGGCGCGCCTTGGGGTAGGGAGCATGCGATGGAGAGCGAAGTGCGCTGGAGCCTGATTTCGAGCCGGGAAATCGGCATGTTGTTCATCCCGCGCCTGCTTTTTTGGATGGTTATTGCGGACTTTGTGGTGGACACGCTGTCAAACCCAAGCCCGGACAGCGCCTGCGTGCCGGGGGGGAATTTCCCGGCGAATGAGATGGGAATCGTGAACTTTCGGGCGGGCGGCGCGGCATCTTGCATGGCATTACCTCCGTTTCCTCGCTTTTGCTGTGTTGGGCTTTGCTTTGGCTGTGCGGAGCCTTGCTTTTGCAGCAGCTGGCGCCTTGTGTTTCGCAGCCGCCTTTTTCCCGCTGGCTTCTTCCGAGAGCATGGCAATGGCCTCGCCATTTTGCGCACGGGACGGAGCCAGCGCGGAAAGCAGCTCATGCTCCGATGCGCCAAGCTCGCGCAGGAGGGAGATTGCCGCGGCGCGGCTGTACCCGAATTTCTCGAGGAGCGATGCGAACTCCGACGCCCCAAGCGAGAAGCTGTGCCGCTCGAACTCGAGCAGCATGGCGCGCGCCTGCGCGTCGGTCAGCCCGAATGACAGCAGGCGCGAGGCAAGCTCGCCGCGCTCGACTTCCAGGTCCATTTCACCACCCCGTATATGCTGCGCCACAAGAAGCTCCTCGCCTTCCACCTTGCGCAGTATGAAGGTGCGCGGGCAGGGGGCAGGCTGCGAGAATTCCAGGTGCACCAACGCCTGCCCGACAGAGAGGGAATGCGATTCCTCCTCGTAAAAATCAGAGTAGGAAAGCGATGAGCGCACGTAATCGCGCTCAGGCGCATGCGTGAGGCGGAACAGCAGCATGGTGCCTGCGTTTGAGAATATGCTCTTGTGCACGTCTGTCGGGTTCTGGCTCGCAACGATGAGGCCGAAGCCGTATTTCCTGCCCTCGCGCACGATGGAGACCACGTCCGAGCGCTCGTCCGCGGCGATTTTCCATGCCTCGTCCACCACCACGAAGAGGCGCGGCAGGGCGCTTGACGAATAGCTGGAGGCGCGCATGCTTTCCTTCACGAATTGGAGTATGGACAGGCCGGCAAGCGAGCGCAGCGTCTCGGTGGGAAGGGAGTGCAGGTCCACGCACACCAGCCCGGACAGGAGGGAGCGAAGCGGCAGCGTGGAAGACGTGAATGAGCCGCCGGAGGAAAGGAGGAGGTTTTTCAGTCGCCGAGCCGCTTCAGCCGCATCCGTGCTGCGCCCTGCCTGGCGCTCCAAGATGCGCTGCACGCGCTCAAGCGTGGGCGGCTTTCTTTTTCCAGCGCAGGGTTTTTTCACCTGGAAGCCCGCAGATACATAGGCTTTCTCAATCGCGTCCTCGGTGATGCGGCACTGCGCAGGGGAGGATGAGATGTCGGTCAGCATGCGGAGCGAGTCCATCACCTGCTGCGTGCGCGCGTGCGGGGAGGCGCCAGCCAGGTCAAGGAGGTTTATCCCTTCCTCGCCAAAGGAAACTACGCGCCCGCCCGCGCTTTTTACCCAGTCGGCATATTCGCCTGCCCAGTCAAGTATGAGCGCGGACGTGCCGAGCGTGAGGCTGGCGCGCGTGATGAATGTCTTCACGAAATAGGATTTGCCCGAGCCAGTGGTGCCCACCACGCAGAGGTGCGGGTTGAGGAGTTTCTTGCTGTTCCAGAAAAACGGCACGCCGAGGTATTTTGTCCTGCCGATGTAAACCGATTCCGACGGCGGAGATAGCAGCATGCCTGGCGAAGGCTCGGGCGGCCTGAAAAGGAAGTCGCGTGCCGCCATTTGCCCCGAAAGCACCTTCTGCGAGGAGAGCATGCCGCACATAATCATGAATTCGACCAAAGGCGCCCCGCCGCAAGCGGCGAGGTATCACCCAACTGGCAATGAATGGCTGCCAAGGCGCCCCACGCGCCAAAGGCATGCCGCACATAAACGGGAATCCGGATTTTCTTAAAACCTGCCAACTATTTTCTCCCTAAGCACGTTGAGGATGTCAATCTTGGAGGCTTCGGACGCGATGGTGTTCGACGCCACTATTTCCTCTGCGCCTGCGAGCTGGAGCTTGGTGTAGGCGTCCCCGAGGAAAAGCCCGTGCGTGCAGCCGCAGCAGACCGACTTTGCCCCGCGAGCGAGCACCGCCTTGGTGGCGCGTATCATGGTGCCCCCGCCCGCAATCATGTCGTCGAGTATCACCACGTCCCTGCCGGCGACCTCGAAATCGGCTTCCAACGATTCCACATGGCGCACCGCGGTCTTCTTGGACTGCTTGTATTCGCCGCGCTTCTTCACCATGCTCTTGCCGTCTGCCTCGTTCACCATGTATGCCGCGCCCTGGTCGGGGCTTATGAAAAGCGCGTTGGGCTTCCTTGCCTTGAAGTATGAAACCAGGTCTTCCGAGAGCGAGAAATTGCGCAGCTGCAGCCCCTTGTAGTTGAACACGCCCGCTTTCTTCAGGAAATGGCAGTCGAATGTCGCGACGGACGTGAAGCCCGCGGCGGAGAGCATCTGCAGCACGATTTCGGCTGAAAGCGCCTCGCCGTGCTTCCAAATCTTGTCCTGGCGCGCGTAGGGGAGGTATGGGATGATTGCCTCCACCCTGTTGGCGATTGGACCCACCGTCTTCCCCATTATGAAAAGCTGGAGGAGGGAGGAATCCTGCTTGGGGTAGCAGCGGTGGAGCATCTGCACGTTCTTGCCGTTGCATTCCTCGAGCCTGTGCATGAATATGTGTGATTCCTTGTCAGGGAAATTCCTAAGCTCGATGTTGGAGGAGTAGATGTATGAGCAGTTCTGGCTCACCATGAGGTGGTATGGCTTGCCGTCAGGAGGGGAAATCTCGGATGGAGCCGGCTTGAATTCGGGCGTCTGTTGTGCGCCCTCAGTTGCTTGCGCGACCATGAGCAGATTGGGGCTTTTGAGTTTAAAAATGATGGTGCGCGCGGGGAAAGATGGAAAATCCTGGCAACGAAAATCGCAACCGCCATGGTTAGCTTTAAACGCCTTTTGCAGCAGGGAAGGATATAGGCGACGGAAATTGATTTGAAGTCAGAGTGAAGTTGGATAGAACTTACATTGCGTGCTGCAGGCGCGCGGGCGATTGGCATGTCGGAGAAATTCAGGAAAATAAGGATACAGAATCTTGCCGACGAAGGGAAAGTGCTGCGGAAACTGTCTGAGATTGACAAGTTCCTGTGCAATAGGATGCACGCCGCCTGCAATGGCGGGAAGCCGCACGTGGCGGATTTCTATAACGTGCTGCTTGACAACAAGTATAAGGAATGCGAGATTGGAATTAGAGAGATACGGAAATCGAGGATGGGCTAGCTCACTTTTTCTTCAGAAGGGAGGCGGCTTCCGCCGCGTCCACGCGCAGGCGGTATTTTGCCATTAGTGCCGGAAGGTCCAGCTTTTCGTCCTTTATGAGCCTTGCGAGCGAGCTTCCCGTGATTTTTTCAAGCCCCAGCTTGCGCGCGGCGTCTTGGGGCGCAATTGCCCCTTCCTTGCACATCTCGCGCAGCATGTCCTGCATTGCCGCGCGCGCGAAAACCCCGTCCTGGCAGGCGCGCAATGCTGAAAGGAGCCGTTCCTCGTCCAGCGCGCGGGTGCTTGCGCCTTCGCGCTTGAGGGACTGGAGCACGTTCGTGATTGTGGAGGCAACGAGCTTGGCGTCAATTCCCGCTTCCGTTGCCGCAAGATAAACGGACAGTTCCGGGGTTGGGGCGCGGCTCTTGTGCGCCTGCGAGTGGGAGAGAAGCCCCTTTGCCGCGGCCAGCTGCGCCGCAAGCTCGGCTGGAAGCGTGGAAAGCGCGTCTTTTGCCTCCTTTTCAGCCTCGCCTATCTCAGCGGCTGATTTCCTTGCAGCCGCAAGCATTTCTTTTGTGATTGCGACTGGCGCAACATCGGTTTCAGGATACATGCGCGCGCGGCCAGGCAACGGGCGCATGTAGCTCGAGGTGCCGTCAGGGTTGGCGCGGCGCGTCTCTTCCATGATTGTGAAGTTGGTTGCCCTGCCGAAAGCCGCAGAAAGCGCCGCGCGGGCTTTTTTCTCCTCTGCGACAACCATCAGGAAAGCGTCTTCCGGCTTGAGCGAAAGCGCCAGGCGGAGCTCGGATATCTCGTCGTCCGAAAAGCCGTATTTTTCCATGCTCTCGTCCGAGTGCATCAGCCCCTTCACGCCGCACGCGCGCGCATAGTCGGCAACCTCGCTCCCGAAGCGGCGGTTGGGCGAAATTTCGGCCCCCAAAAGCCCGGCGTATTTGGGGAGCGGCAGGGCAAGCACGCGCGCCTTGCTCTTGAGCGCCTTGGACACCATCTGGCATTGCGTGCTCGGGAAAATATTCGTGATGTCGAATATGCTCTCCGGCGGGAGCTTGCCGCCCAGGCGGGATTTTGCCTCGTTGAGGATTGCCATGAGCTTTTCCTGCCGCTGGACCTCCAAGTCCACCGTAAGCGCGATGAGAGGCAGTTCCTGCACGCCCTTGATTTCCACGCGCGCGCCTTCCGGTGTGGAGACGTTGAGGTCCTGGCGTATGGTGCCTATGCCGCGGCTCACCATGCCAGTCTTGCGGAGCAGCGTGCCGATTGCGAGCGCGGCTTCCTGCGCCTCCTTGCCTGAGCGCAGGCCCGGAGAGGTTGCAATTTCAACGAGAGGGATGCCCAGGCGGGACAGGTCGTAATGGGCTGCGCCGTCCTTGCTGTCCATTATGCCGGCGCTTTCCTCCTCCAGGCAGATGGTTTGTATTGGAAGCTTGCCGGAAGGGGTGGCGATGGAGCCGCCTATCCCGGCGATTGCCGTGCGCTGGAAGCCGCTGGTGTTGCTGCCGTCAATCACGTTCTTGCGCATGATATGGAGCTCGTCCACGGCTGAAGAGGAGAGGAGGGAACAGATTGTGAGGGTTGCGTGAAGCGCGGCTGGCGAGACCGGGCGCGGCGGCTCCTCGTCGGATTCCACCAGGCATGATGACACCTGGGGGGCGTTGTAGGAAAACGCGCGGTTGCGGCTCGCCTCTGCCGCGGAAGCGGCGTCCACCTCGCCAAGCTCGGAGCGGACGGTGTGGAGGCGGCGGGTGAAATGCTCGGCCCCCACGGCGCCGCCTGCCGCCGGGCAGGGCGCCCCTGCCTGCGCCTTTGCTCCCGCGCCGCTCTCTTCGCTGGGGACGCATGCGCAGAACAGCTTCCTGCCGGAGAGCCGCTGGTGAATTTCAAGCCCGCACATCATGGCAATCACGCTAAAACAGAGCTAGAAGTCAAAATCCACGATTTCCGAGCGCTCGGAGATTTCGCCCGCGATGTTTTTCTCCATCATTTCGCGGATGCGCTCCATCTTCTTCTCGCGCGCAAGCACCCACATCAGCTTCACGTATGCGGCTTCGGGTGTGAAGTCGCAGAGGTGCCCGATGGCGCCGGCTTCGCGCAGCGCGCGGCCGGACGAATAGACGCTCATGTTGACGCGCCCGTAAATCGTCTGCGGCGCGATTACAACCGGGATGCCGGATGCTATGAGCGCGGAAACTTCCTTGAGGACAGGCACCGCGTCCGGGTCGTTGGAGGTGTTGGACGGCACATGCCCAAGCCCTGTGCCTGCGATTACCACGCCGTTGTATTTCGAGAGCGAGGCAATCATTTCCGGCTTTATGCCGGGGTAGGAATAGAGAAGCGCGACGTTGCTGTCGAGCCTGGTGTCCAGCATGGGCTTGCCTGTGTTACGGGGCGGCGCGAGGGGCGAGATTTTCTCGAACCTGCCCGCAAGCGGGAAAACGCGCGCCGCAGGGCGGCAGTTTATGGAGCGGAATGCGTCGCGGCGCGAGGTGTGCATCTTCCGCGCCTTGGCGCCGAAGTGCAGGAGGCAGGAGTCGTCCGAGAGGTTCTCGTGCATGCAGATGAAAACTCCAGAGAGGTCGGAATCTGCGCCGAGAAGCGCAGCCTGCATGTTGAGCGCGGCATCGGATGAGCTTCTGTCCGAGCTTCTTTGGCTGCCTGTGAAAATCACCGGGCAGGGCAGGTTTTGGAGCATGAAGGAAAGCGCGGCGGATGAGTAGGACATTGTGTCCGTGCCGTGCGTCACCACCGCCCCCTGCGCGCCGTCCTTTATTTCATCGGCAACCGCCTGCGCGATTTTCTGCCAGTGCACGGGCGTGGTGTCCTCGGATGAGATTGAGAAGAGCGATTTTGCCCGCAGGGGCTTTTTGGAAAGGCTGGCAAACGCACCCACCAGCTCCTGGGGGGAGGTTGCCGCATCCACTGCGCCGCTGCGGTAGTCAATGCGCGAGGCGATTGTGCCGCCGCAGCCGAGTATGGAAAGGAAGTCCTTCTTGGGCGTTGGGGCGGGGCGGGCCTGCGCCGCTGAGGAGGGCGGCTTGCCGGTTTCCAGCACCTCGATTTTTGAGATGCTTTCCCGCTTTATGCCTATGTTGTAGCCAGATGGAAGCTTTATGGCAACCGAGCCAGGATTGTTGGTGGGAAGCAGAATGCCTTCCTGCTCGCCCAGGCTGCAGCTTATCGCCACCAGGTCGCCGGGCTTTGCATCTGGCGCGCCAGATTTTAGGGGTTTTGCCTTTGCCATGTGGGAAAATGGGGCGGCGCAATTTTAAAGGGTTGGTGGGGCTAATAGGCTTATGGGGATAGAAGAGAAATTGCGCGAGCTGGAAGACGAGATGGCGCGCACGCAGAAGAACAAGGCGACGGAGTATCACATCGGCTTACTGAAGGCAAAGATTGCAAAGCTCAAGCGCGAAATAATCGCCCCGAAAAAGTCCGGCGTGCGGACGGGCGGGTTTGACGTCAAGAAAAGCGGGGACGCCACAGTCGTCTTCATCGGCTTGCCGTCGGTGGGGAAGTCCACGCTGCTCAATGCGCTTACGGGCGCAAAGTCAAAGACCGCGTCTTACGCGTTCACCACGCTCACCTGCATCCCCGGCGTGATGGAGTACGACGGCGCGAAGATACAGCTTTTGGACCTGCCGGGCATCATCATGGGGGCGAAGGAAGGCAAGGGCAGGGGCAAGGAAGTGCTTGCCGTTGCGAGGAACGCCGACCTCGTGCTCATCCTTCTCGACGTTTTCCAGCCAGGCATACTGGCGAACATAAAGGAAGAGCTTGCTGGGATAGGCATCAGGCTGGACGAGGAGCCGCCGAAAATCTACATCACCAAGAAATTGCGCGGAGGGGTGGAGATAAATTCCACCGTTCCCCTCACGAAACTGAATGACAAGATGATTACCGGCGTGATAAACGAATACGGGATGCACAACGCGTCCATTGTCTTCCGCGAGGATGCAACCGTGGACAGGCTGATTGACGTGCTGGCGGGCAACAGGAAGTACAACCGCTCCCTTGTCGTGCTCAACAAGGTGGACATGGTGAGCGAGAAATACCTCAGGGAGATAAAATTCGACTACGTGCCTGTTTCCGCCGAGAAGTCGCAGAACATCGAGGCGTTGAAGAAGGCGATTTTCGACGGCCTGAGGATGATGAGGGTGTACACCAAGCCGAGGATGGACGTCGCCGACCTGAAGGAGCCGATGATGATGAGGACGGGCGCCACCATAGAGGACGCGTGCAACAGGCTGCACCGCGACCTCGCGCGCGACTTCAAGTACGCGCTCGTGTGGGGCAAGAGCGCGAAATTCCCCGGGCAGAAGGTCGGCCTGCAGCACGTGCTGCAGGAGGGAGACATCTTCTCGATAATCAAGAAGCAGGGGTAGCGCCCGCCCAAGCCTGCGGTTGAACTTGTTTTGGCGGCAGCAGGAGATATTGATGAGATTGGGATGGCTGCGGCTGGCTTTTTTTAGAATCAGCTGGAACGAGAGGGGCGTTGTTACTTTTTCTTTATCTTCTTGCCCATCATGAACGGGCCGCCGCGCTTCTGCGTCGCAATGCGCTCGGAAAAGTCGAGAATCTTGATTTCGTTGCCGCGCTGGATGGCGCTCACCACCGGCTCGCCCTTGTCGCTTGAGAGCGTGAGCTCCGTCTGCCCCGGCATCACTGTGACAGTCATGCGCTGGTGGCGCCCATTGAGGTCGAATTCAAAACTGGAGGCCTTGCCGTCCGAAGAAACGCGCACTTCTTTTATTTTGTCCCAGGGGATTGTGCCTGGCATTGGAAGCTTTTCCTTGCCCATAAGAAGACCTAATTACGGCGTACCTTAAAAACCATCTGGTCGCGGGTGCACCTTGGAAAGCATCTGCTCGCTGACCTGAGATACTCCCTGTAGTATGCGCTGCGCGTCCTTGCCCGTGAAGATGCGCGTTGAGAATTGCTGTTCCTGCGGCTTTTGCTGCTCAAGCGGCTTTTGCGTGCTCATCTGGAAAACGAACATTGCCACACCTCAAAATTTTTCGTGAGTGAGTTCCTTGCCTTCCTCGCGCAATATCTCGACGAGCTTGCCCCCTTTTGAGAGGGAAAGCTCGGTAAAATCCTTGCCAACGCGGAGCGTGAATATCTTTGTCGTGCCGTCTACCTCAAGCTTGACTGAATAGACTGCGTTGCCGTTGGGCTTGTTCTTAGGCAATCGGCTCAACTCCAACCGTGGTTTTCATGCTTGCCAGCATCGCCGGGTTCTTGATGGATTCGGACAGGCAGGCTGCAAGCTCCTTTTTTATCACGGAATCAAATGGGAATTGGTCCGCCACCTTGGCGAGGAATGTGAGGGTTTCCTTGTTGCGCTTCACCGTGGCTTCCTTGGTGACGAAAAAGAGGTTCTCCTCCTGCTTGGGGAGCTGCTTGCCGATTTTTATTGCCGGCTCCATCATTGCTTCTGTCGCCATGATGTATTTCTGTTGCTTGTGCCTTAAATAGCTTTTCGTCAAATCTGCCCTTATGAATGCAAACGAGCTGGTGGCGCACCTGAAAAACAAGGGAAAGCCCAGGAACCTGGAGAGCATGGCCAACTTCGGCATCAAAGTTGACAAGGCGTGCGGCGTGCCAATCCCGGAGCTCCGCAGGCTCGCGCGCAACATCGGCCCGCACCACGGGCTGGCTTTTGACCTGTGGAGGACGCAGGTGCACGAGGCAAGGATACTTGCAGCCTATATTGACGATTACAAGCGGGTCACGGAAAGGCAGATGGAAGAGTGGGTGGCTGATTTTGACTCGTGGGATTTATGCGACCAGGTGTGCAGCAACCTGTTCGACAAGACCGATTTTGCGCACAAGAAGGCGATTGAGTGGAGCTTCCGCAAGGAGGAATATGTCAAGCGCGCGGGATTCGTGCTCATGGCAACGCTCGCCGTGCACGACAAGCGCGCCGGAAAGGCCGCGTTCGAGAAGTTCTTCCCGCACATCATCCGCGGCTCCACGGACGAGAGGAATTACGTGAAGAAGGCCGTCAATTGGGCGCTTCGCCAGATTGGCAAGAGGAGCTTCACGCTCAACAAGGAAGCGATTGTGGTCGCGCGCCAAATCGCGAAGATTGACTCGCCGTCCGCGCAGTGGGTGGCATCGAACGCGCTCCACGAGCTGGAGGGCGAGGCGGTACAGAAACGGCTGACGGAATAACTGCTTGCGCGCGCATCTGCAAATCACAAGGCCAGCTAATGCACGCCCAATGTAGATAATGTGACGTGCGCCTCGTGCCCTTCTTTTGAGAATGATATTTCAGTGCTGTTTTCGCCGGGCGCAGCCATGCTGCGGATGCCCGTCAAAGAGTAGCCAGTGGACTGCAGGAAACTGCCAAACTCGGCTACGCCGCTTTGCGCGCCGTTTGCCGCACTGCCGCAGGAAAGGCGGAAATAACCCTCCTTCTCGTGCACGAAAGACATCTCGCGGGTTGTCTGTTGCAGATAGGAGTTGAATTGCCGCACGATATCCTCTTTCACGGCAATTTCATCCGCTTCGAGCCTTACGATTGCGTAGTCTGCCATTTCCAACACCTCGTTGTTCCGCAGCGCGCCATTCTCGTTCCATCCGCGCGCTTGGTTCGCCTTGAAGGTGATTCGCGGTCCGCTTATAAACGGCTTTTCCGGAATAACGCCCAAATTGGCACCCAAACGCGCCAGCAAGTGGGGCGGGGGAAGGCGGGAGAAAGAAAATAGGAAATGAAAGAATAGGGAGAAGAAAACAAAAATAAAGAAAAACAGGAAAAAGAAAAGAAGAAAAAGAAACTCAAATTGCCCCGATGCCCTTGCCGGCAATGATTGCCGCGACAAGGAGCGAGACGATGTTGAGTATCTTTATCATCGGGTTGAGCGCGGGGCCGGATGTGTCCTTGAAGGGGTCCCCGACAGTGTCGCCGACAACCGCGGCCTTGTGCGCGTCCGAGCCCTTGCCGCCAAAGTGCCCGCTCTCGATGTACTTCTTGGCATTGTCCCATGCCCCTCCTGCGTTGGACATGAAGATTGCCATGAGCTGGGACACCAATATGGCGCCTGCAAGGAAGCCGCCCAGCGCCTCAAGCCCGAGCGTGAAGCCGAGTATGATGGGCGTGAGCACCACGATTGCCGCGGGCAGGTAAAGCGAGTCTATCGCCGCCTTGGTGGAGATGTCCACGCATGCAGCGTAGTCCGGGTCTGCCGTGCCTTTCATTATCGCGGGGTTCTTGAATTGCCTGCGCACTTCCTCGACCACGAGGTTCGCCGCGTTGCCCACAGCCTTCATCGTCAGGGACGAGAAGATGAAGGGAAGCGCGCCTCCAATCAAAAGGCCGATAAAGACGTTCGGGACTGCGACGTTTATCGCCGAGAGCCCGGTTGTCTCAAAGTAGGTTGAGAACAGCGCCACAGCCGCGATTGCGGCTGAAGAGATGGCAAACCCCTTGGTCACCGCCTTGGTGGTGTTGCCCACTGCATCCAGCACGTCCATCCTCTTCCTGCCTTTTGCCTCGAGGCCGGACATTTCGCCAATGCCGTTGGCGTTGTCCGAAATCGGGCCGAAGGTGTCCATGGCCATTATCATTGCGGTTGTGGAAAGCATGCCAAGCCCGACGAGCGCGATGCCGAAGTAGCCGAGCCCGAAGCCATAGTAGCCCACCCCTATCGAGGCTGCCACGACCAGGACGCCCACCACGGCGGACTCCATGCCTGCGCCGAGCCCTGCGATGAGGTTGGTGCCTGCGCCGGATTTTGCCGCCGCGGCAATCTCCTGGACAGGCTTGTGCTTGGTGGAGGTGTAGTAGTCGGTGAAGTTCATGATTACGTGCGTGGCGCAAAGCCCTGTCAGGAGCGCGTAGAACGCCGCGCTTGAGTTGAGCACGAAAAGCGAGAGCCCGGCAAATGCGATTGCCTGGAGCACTGTGGAGTAGAGGAAGCCCCTCTTCATCGCCTCAAACGGGTATTCAGCCTCGTTTTTCACGCGCACGAACACGCTGCATGCGAGCGCAATCAGCATGCCCACGCCGGCCACCAGGAGCGGGAAAACCGCGCCTGAGATGCCGTAGGAGACCATACCCAGCACCATGGTGGAGATGATGGTCACCGTGTAGGATTCGAAGACGTCCGCGCCCATTCCGGCGCAGTCGCCCACGTTGTCGCCCACGTTGTCCGCGATTGTCGCGGGGTTGCGGGGGTCGTCCTCAGGGATTCCCTTTTCCACCTTGCCGACAAGGTCTGCCCCGACGTCGGCTGCCTTGGTGAAGATGCCTCCGCCCACCCTCATGAAGAGGGCGAGGAGGTTGGCGCCGAAGCCGAAGCCGATGAGGGCCTGGCCCGCCGCCGTAAGTGCGGCGCCATTCGCGCCGAGCGAAAGGTAGACGCCTATGAAAACGACTGCCACGCCCAGGAGCCCGACTCCCGAAACCAGCGAGCCTGACACCACGCCCGCCGAGAATGGGACTGAAAGCGCGTCCTGCATGGATGTGAGTGATGCCTGCGCTGCGCGCGCGTTCGAGCGCACTGCCAGGTACATCCCGAAGTAGCCCACAAGGCCCGAGCACACCGCGCCGACCACGAATGCGATGGCGACGAGCGGGCCGAGCGCGAGATACACTATGATGGCGAGCGCCACTGCGAAGACGGCGATGGTGCGGAACTGGCGGGCAAGGTACGCATCCGCGCCCTCGCGGATTGAGCCGGATATTTTCTTCATCCTGTCCGTGCCCTCGCTTTTCTTGAAGATTGAGAGCGCCACAAAAATGCCGTACGCGATTCCGATTATCGCAAGCGCAACCGGAAGATAGAGCAGAATGTCCGGCATTGTTCCTGTCATCACCAAAATATCACCTCAGATTTTTCCAGAATGCAAATGCAATTGCCGGAATCCTGCCGCGCGAAGCGCGCGCGTCAGACGTAATCCAGCTTTGATTTCCCTTTCACGGCGATTATCGGCACTCCCAATGCCGCCAGCCGCCTGCGCAGCCCCACGTCGTTGGTGGCAACGCAGGAATGGTTTTTCTGCGCGTATTTAAAAATCCAATCGTCGGCGCGGGAGGGGAAGCCCGGCTCGTCCGCGACCTCGACAGGGAAAAGCGCCTTTATCTTGTGGAGATTCTGCAGCGCGAAGCGCGCGGCAGCCGCCTTCCTGCCGGCCTTGCCTGAAAACATGCTAAGCTCCGCCATCACGGGGGAAGGGATGACAAGCGTGAACGGCTCGGACGCGATGCGCAGGAGCTCGCCCGGCATGTCATATGCATACTCGAATTGCGAGAGGAGCATGTTCGTGTCAATGAGGATTTTTTGCATGCTGGGCTTTTGGCTGGAAGGTTTTAAAGCACGGTGATGGAGAAAACGCATATGGCAGAAATTTGCATCCTGAGGCTGGGGCACCGCCGGCAGCGCGACCAGAGGATTACCACCCACGTTTTCCTGGTGGCGCGCGCGCTCGGCGCTGCGGAGGGCGTTCTTTCGGGCGAGGAGGACGACTCGGTCATCAATGGGATTGCGCGCGTTTCGGATTTGTGGGGAGGCGGCTTCAAGGTGAGGTACGAGCAGAACTGGCGCAGGTTCGTGAAGGAAAGGAAGGAAGCCGGTTGGAAGGTTGCGCACCTCACGATGTACGGGGAGGATTTCGAGCCTGCGGCGAAAAGGCTCGGGAAGGGGAAATGCATCGTCATTGTGGGCGCAGGGAAGGTGCCGCGCGAGGCATACGAGCTGGCTGACGCGAACCTGTCCGTGACCACGCAGCCGCACTCGGAAGTGGCGGCGGTGGCGCTGTTCCTGGACAGGTGCTTTTCGGGGAAAGAGCTTGCGAATGATTTTGGCGGGAAATTGAAGATAGTGCCGAATGCGTGTGGAAAAGTAGTGCTTCGTGATAAAAGCGACTGAAGGGATATATAAACAATGGGTCAGAAAAGCAATGTGATTTTGGATGCCTACTCCGAAAAATAAATTCAAAATCGGAAAGAAACGCGGCTCTGCTTCTCAATGCGCTTCCAAAAAACAGAATAAATTGAAAATTGCAAAACCTAAATCGAAGCTTGCGCCCCCAGCCGGCAGCGGGCTTTATGCAGCCAATGCAAAAGCCCAGGCCACGCCTTTGTTCGGGAGGAGGGCGCCGTATTCCAAGGCAAAGAAGAGCTATCCTGCCCGGAAAACATCGAACGCGGACATCGTGGTGAAAAGGAGCATTTACTCCAAGGCAGCCAGGGCGGCAGTCCTTGCTGACGCCGCGGCGCGCCAGAGGCTCATTGAGATGGGCGGGGAGAACACCATAGATGTCATACGCGAGTTCGACAGGGACATGAGCGATGACGAGCTGGCGAAAAAGACAGGCATAAAGCCGAGCGAGGTCCGCGTGGTGCTCAACAGGCTGCACAACCGCGGCGTGTTCGCCTATACGCGCGTGCGCGACAAGGACAGCGGCTGGTATTCGTATATTTGGAAGATGGATGAAGGAAGGCTGAAGGATGTTGGCGGCGCGGACGTGGTTGAGGAAGCCACGCAGGCGACGGGCAAGGAAGGCTACCGGTGCTCAAGCTGCGAACAGCAGCCGGTGATGGAATTTTCCGAGGCGGTTGACGCGCGCTTCAGGTGCAGCAACTGCGGAAGCTCCCTTGAGTTTTTTGATTCAAAGAAGAATAAGGCTGGAAGTTTGCAGTGACGCCTGCCCAAAATCTGCCTCTTACCCGCCTCTTCCGCCGTTTATTTGCCGGTTTTTTCCGGCTCCGGGCAATTGCCAAGCTTTTTAATTACCTCATCCCTAATACGCCTGTAGCGGGATAGGGTAGTTTGGAGTGCCCGCTGGGCTCATAACCCAGAGATCAGTGGTTCAAATCCACTTCCCGCTATTTTTGCTTCTTTGTTTTTGTATCCTTAAGCCGGCTTTGCAAATCAAGTGCGGTCAGTTGCATATATTTATAAAATAAACCACTATTAAAAATTCCATGCCAAGCTTCAAGAACCCTAAAAGGCAGGTGACGCTAGAAATCTCCCGCCTTAAATCAGATGATAACAACAAGTTCCTATTCAAACAGCAGTTCATAGGGGGCCAGAGCCTGAGAGCTTTCCGCCTTCTAGGCGAGTTTGCGCGGTTTGCAGACCCGAAAAATGAGCCAGCGCCAGAGGGTATGAAGAGAGCGGAAAGCGCGTTTTACGGGCACCCGGGATTTTACAAAAACAAAAATAGGATGAGCCTTGGCCAAAAGCCGGTGGCGCAGGAGTTCCTTGTGCAGCTTCTCAATGAGGACATGTTCGATGTGATGGGAGACATGACCCGGCCAGAAAGCTGCGCACCGGCATTGCGAAATTTCTACAATATGGAATTCAAGCTTCTTGTGGATGATATAATTTCAATTACAACGAATCGGAACTGACCAGTTGAGGGGTTCTTCCTTTTTTCATGCGCGCCGCCACGCCCCACCCCCTCCACCAGACCCCCATACTTCCTATAATAATAAAAGATATTTTTGATTGTATATATATGTAACTATGGTTACAATAAACAACTATAAACATCACAAACAACAAAAATCATCGAATACAAACACAAAACACCCTCTCTTTATTACCGGAACTCCAGGGGTGGGTAGCCGGAGGGAAAACAAGGCGCGCGCTAAAAGAAGAAAAATAAAAAGAAGAACTGAAAAAGAAAAACAAATCCCTTATTCGTCGCCCATCCCGGACGTGGCGCTCTTTGTCACAACCACCACATCCTCAACAGACTTTACCGACTTGTAAAGCACCGACTTGTCGCGCAAAATCCTCTTTGCCTCTTCCTTTGAGACGGAATTGAGGGGCTCCATGGTCAGGCGGATGACCTCTCCCTTTTCAAGGTCGAGGAGAATCTCCTGCACGCGGCCGAGGAACTTGCCACCATCAGTGTAAATGTCCATGCCATATATCTTCGAAACTTTTGTCGTCATAACTATCACCTTGGGTCTGCCCTGCCAGTTCTTCTCGGTTCCAATTTAAAAATCTTCCTCACACGCCCGCGGCCAGCCTTCAAAATACAGGGCTATCTCTCCCTCGCCGTGATGTATGCAGCAAGCGCGGCAAGAAGATGCCTCGCCTCGCTGTCTGGCAGGCATTCAAGCTCGGATAGGGAGGCATCCACCATTTTCCTCGCATACACCAGCGCCTTTTCCGGGGCGCCAGACTCCCTAAGGAGCGCCAAAGCCTCTTTCACATCATCCGCGCCCTTTTCCTTCTTTTTAAGGAGCACCATAAGCCTCGCGCGCTTTGCGCCGGGCAGCGTCCTAAGCGCCCACATGGTGATGAGCGTGCGTTTCCCCTCCCTGATGTCGCCGCCAATCTCTTTCCTGTATTTCTTCTCATCACCGACAATGTTCAGCACGTCGTCTATTATCTGGAAGCTCACTCCAATGCCTGCGCCGAAGCGCGTCATGGCGTCGCACGTTTTCCTGTCTGCGCCCCCAAGCAGCGCCCCAACCCCGCAGGAGCCGGCAATGAGCGCGCCGGTCTTGCCTCCGACCATTGCCAGGTACTCCTTCTCTGAAATATCCCATTCATCGTCTTTATACCAGCCCAGCTCGCGTGCCTGGCCTTCCAGAACCTCGGTAAAGGAGCGGAGCAGCAGCCGTTGCGCCTCTTCCCGCCGGCTGCTCCCTATGGCCAGCGTCTCGTGCCACACCATCATGAACAGCCCATCCCCAGCGTTGAGCGCAAGCGGCACCCCGTATTTGATGTGCATGCAGGGCTTGCCGCGCCGCATCTCCGAGCGGTCCTCGATATCATCGTGGATGAGCGTGAAGTTATGGAACATCTCAATTGCCGTGGCGGCGTTCAGCGCCATTCCCCTCCTGCCTCCGACTGCTTCGCACGAAAGCAGGCAGAGCGCCGGGCGGATGCCCTTCCCCTCGACAAGCAGGAATTCCGAAAGAAGGCCGTAAACCGAGGCCGGCTCGCGTTTTTTGCCGAATATCTCCTCCAACCGCCTGTGGACTGGCGCATTCAGCCGTGCAAGCTCCTTTTCAAGCCCCGCCATGTCTGCTTCCACCATCAAATCAACAACCAAACATAGGCAAAGAACTTTTATATCCTTCCATCCTTAAAGCCTCGATTGGGGGCCCATAGCTCAGCTTGGTAGAGCAGTGGACTCTTATGCGCGCGCATGCGTGCAGAGCCATCCACGTGTCGTGGGTTCGAATCCCACTGGGCCCGCTCCCATCTATTCTGCTCAGCCTATGCTGATTTTTTCAGTCACGTTTTCAATCGTAGAATTGGTGGGTATGAGATTGTTGATATACGCCCTCAATTCCTCGTCCTCTACCTTATCCATACATGCGTAATACGTCTCATTTTTTGCAAATCCGCAATAGCCCCCCTGGCAGCCGCATGGCACGCCTTCAAGGCAGGCGTAAATCGGGCTGGTGTCATTGACAAACTGCGCTGTCGAGTTCTTCGGGGCGCAGTATTGGTTTGCGTTCCCAAACAGCCGGCAACCGCTGTCATTCACGCAGTTCGGAGCCACGTACGCCTTTTCCGCGAGCGCTGCAGCCTCTTCCTGCTTCTTCTGCCCTGCCGTCGCCGCTTCAGTGCAGCTTGCGGACAGGCTGGTGTTCTTCACGTTCCTGCACATCTCAAAGTTGCCCGTCTCGCCCGCGATTGCGATATAGCAATCATCGGCAAGCGTGGTGAGCTTGCTGCAAATCACGTGGTTGTTCGTTTCCTGCGCCACTATGACGCTGCAGCTCTCGTATTCGGACTGGTTCCTGATGAGGCTGCACGTTTCCCATTTCCCCTGGTTCACGGCGATGCTTTTGAGGCAGGTGTCCTGCTCGCTGCCGTTCTTTGCAAAGCACGCAGCGCGCTCGGCATAATCTGTGGTCGAGTCCGAGTAGAACTTGACAAACGCATCCGACCCGACAATGCTTGGCTTCGCGGGCATCGGAGAACCGGAGAGCGAAATTTCAGAATATTCCGTGTCGTAGGAGCCTGGGACCCCGAGCGTATTGTAGGACGCGTGGCTCTTCACCATGAGCCCGGTGGCATCATCTATCCAGAACGTAATCTTTTGGTCAGTCACGGAGAGAAGGCTTTCGTCGCTCGGCGATACGCCAAGGGAAACCATCTGCTGGACAGTGAGGTTGCTGTAGTCAAGGGTGTATGCTATTTTTTTGGTGTCGAAAGCCCCCACCTTCTCGCTCTGCATGCCGGAATCCAGCTTTATCGCGCCTGCTGCAATGAGTTTCCTGGTGTCGTCTTTCTGGTTGAGGTATGCGAGGGCGGTGGGCCTCAATATCTTCAGGCTGGCTGCAATGTCCGCCATGCCGCTCTTGTTGCCAGTGAGCGCGCATTTTGCCGCGCCGCCATATTCAAGGCACACGGTGTCTGTCGTGTTGTCCTTGCCGAAAAAGCCGTACATCTTCCCGAACGTGCCCTGCACGCTTACCCAACTGTCGCTTCCGTTCCTGATGATGGAATAGTTTGTTTCAGCCCCGTTGTCATTGGCGGAATATTTCAGCGAATAGTCTGTGAGCGCCGCTCCCTTGTCAAAGCTGGCAAGGAGGAGCCGCGCTTCCGGCGTGGCGAGCGGGAGCGTTGTGGTCGAGTTGCCGGCTGGCGGTGTGCCAGCGCTTCCGAAAAAGCCGCCGTAATAGCCTATCGCTGCCAAAGCGGCGACAATCACAACTGCAGCAATAACAATCACTGCTGGGTTGGTTTTCTTTTTTGCAACATCTGCGGCGTCAGCCATATTCCCACCTTCATCCCCTTGAGGGGGCGTTCAGATTATATATGATTCGGTTCTTGTTCGGCTATCTTCCTGCGATTATTTTTATTATGTCCCCGTTCTCAAGCGCGTGCTCGGCGCCCACGCGCACATGGCGCCTGCAATCAACAGCGCCTATGAACTTGTGCGCCAGGTCCGTGTGCACCATGGCGGCAAGCTGCAGCGCCGTGGTGCCCTTTGGCACAAGGTAAGCGTCTGGCAGGATGTCTCCCTTGTTGTTCGAGTATTTGTGCTCATCCTCAACCGGATAGACCACAATGCAATTCAGGTGCTGGTAAACGATATAGTCAATGATTTGCTGCACTCCGCTCCCACCATTCTCGGCAAGCACGCGCTTCATGGCGGACAGCGCCTCAGCCTGCTTTTCCGTGGGCGTTCCTTTGAGCGTGAAATCCGCGTCTCCGGGCCGGTACTCCACCACGCCTGCGTGCTCCGCCTTGCGCAAGGCAAGCTCCACTGCCGCGCTGCATGGCATTGATGGCCTTCCCGACTCGCTCTTCACCCTCTCGAATCCCGCGCGCGCGCCGGCAACGTCCATCTTGTTGCATGCCACCACTACGGGCATCCGCATTTCCACCAGCTTCCTCGCCAGCCGCTTCGTTCCGTCGTCATCAGGCAGGCCGCCTGCCACATCAAGGCCGCATTCGATTGCAGCCTTGTGCAGCATCGCCTCGGTTATCTTCAGGCCGGTGAGCGAATTTGCCAGGCCCGCCGCGCCCTTTCCCTTTGCTCCCCGCGCCATGATGTCGGCGAGCCATAGTGAAATTTCTTCCTGCAAGAAAGCAACTTCCTCTGCAGGCGAAGCGGAATCGCACGGGTTTCCCTGCAGGTCTGTCCTTCCCGTGGCATCCACCACCTGTATGAGCACGTCCGCCTCGCGTATGCTGTCCAGGAACTTGTTGCCCAGCCCCTTTCCAGCGTGCGCCTCGGGCACCAGCCCGGGCACGTCTATCATGCTGATGGGCACCAGCCGCACGCCGCCAACACACTTGCTGTTCTTCGGGTTGCACGCGCCCAGGCCTAGCTGTGCATGCGGGCACGGCGCGCGCACATACGTCACGCCGCGGTTCGGGGTGATGGTGGTGAACGGATAATTCGCAATCTGCGCGTCCACTAGCGTTGCTGCCGCAAAGAAAGTGCTCTTGCCCTTGTTGGGCGCTCCCACCACGCCGATAAGCATAAGCTTTGGTTTGGAGGGCAAACCCTTAAAACCCGTCCATACTGACTATTGCCATGGCATCTTCCGAGGGCAAAAAGGCATCTCTTTCCTCCCTTATCGGCAACCCGTCCGCCATCAACGCGGCAAAGGCATGGGCGCAGGGGTGGCAGGAAGGCAGGCGCCAGCCGCCCCTTCTCATAACCGGCTCAACCGGCACTGGCAAGACCGCGCTCGCGCACGCGCTTGCGAACGAATTCGGCTGGGAGCTCTTCGAGTTCAACGCCTCAGACCTGCGCGACGAGGAATCGGTTTCCACCCTGCTTTCCAACGCAACGACTTCCGGCTCATTGTTCGGCGGCACGCGCCTCATACTGATAGACGATGCCGATTCGCTGTCAGGCACGGCAGACCGTGGCGGCTCGGGCGCAATTTCGAAAGTGATAGCCTCGGCGCGCCAGCCTGTCATCCTGACCGCAACGGACTATTACGACAAGAAGCTCTCCTCGATAAAGACGCACTGCCAGCCACTAGAGCTTCGCCGCGCGCATTTTTCCACGATTGCAAAATTCCTGAAGCAGGAAGCCTCCGCGCGCGGCATCCTGCTTGCCGAAGGCGACGCGGAAAAAATCGCGCAGGCGGCATCGGGGGACATCCGCGCGGCGCTCAACGACCTCTCGGCGCGCAACACTTCCGCAAGCCGCGACCGCGAGAAGAACATCTTTGACATCATGCGCGACATCTTCAAGGCGGAAAAATACACGGACGCGCGCAAGGCGGCATTCTCCTCCGAAGTTGACCATGACATGCTCAAGCTCTGGATTGCGCAGAACCTCCCCTCAGCATGCGAAAAGCCATTTGACCTGGCGGAAGGCTACAACAGGCTCTCCCGCGCCGACGTTTTCGACGGCAGGATAAGGCGCACGCAATACTGGGGCTACCTGCGCTATTCCTCCGACCTGATGACCGCGGGCGTTGCCCTCTCGAAAACCGCGCCATCCGGGCAGCATGGCTACGTGCCGTTCGCCTACCCGGACTACATCCGCGCCATGGGCTCCTCAAAATCCGCGCGCACGCTGCGGAAAAGCGTGCTTTCCAAAATCGCGCGCATGTGCCATTGCTCGCTTTCGCAGGCTGGCGGCTACCTCCCTCTTTTCGAGCAGGTGGCAAAAAAGGAGGAAGGCGCATTTTGCGAGCTTTTCGACGAGGACGAGCTAGCATTTATAATGAAGAAGCCTGCGAAGAAAGCAGCCGCCAGGAAGAAAACCGTCAAGGAGTAGGTGCCCATGCTCGAACCAACCTCGAAAGAAGCCGCGCTTTTCACCGAGACCGACGTCTCGCTTGCGCAGAAATTCCGCGAGGCCGGCTTCGGCCTCTACAAGGAAGGCGAACTGCTCCTCTCGCCCCTCGAAGCCGGGTACCTGGTGAAAATCAACAAGGCAAAATTCGCGCAAGGCACGCTCGCCTCTTTCACTGCCGCGCAAAAAAAGCACGATAAAGAGTTCCCTTTCGCGCTTGCAGTCTATTTCATCGTCCGCCAAACAGGCAGGATGGTGGCTCCGTTCGAAAAGACATCTCAATACTTCCGCGCCTATGCCCCCGGCGTTGGGCGCACGGAAAACCGCCCCTCGCAGCTGGTTTTCCTACTGCCCGGGAAAGCGCCTTCCGCAAAGCAGCTGGTGGAGCAGGTGAAAATCGCGCACCTCGCGCGCCTTGAGCTGATAATCGCGTGCGGGACCGAGTTGGAGCCTCACTTCTACAAGCTGTCGGCGTTCAACTTCTGAAAAAGAGTCAAGCCTTATGCAGGCTCGCGGCATTTGATAATCAGGTCCTTGCCAATCTGCCTTTTCGTTATCTGCTGCCCTTCCATATATTGTATATACTCAAACCCAAACGTCTTGTAGTCCAGCACGCCAGGAGAGGTGGTTGAGTTCTGGCAGACTGAGGACGCGCCACGGACAGCATCGCCTGAGCTGGTGCCACCAACGTAAGAGACTATCCACCTATGACAAGGCAATCCATACCACCTGCTGCCACCCGGTGCAATATATTTCTCTTCTCCAGGTGCCAAATAGTAATAATCTGATATATTATACGTGCCTTCTGCGGCAGGATTGCATAGTTCGTCGGCAAAAGCATAAAATTTTGTCGCCTTGCCTCCATCTCCTCCAATTATCCCTGTTATCCTTATTGGGTACATTCCCGTATTCCTGAGCAGTAGATATGGACGGATAGTGCCATCGTTTACATGTATCCTCGCCGCAGTCTCCACAATCGCAATCGGCGTCGCGCTTCTCCAGTAAATCTGCGACTGCGTGATTTGCGCATCGGATGCCATTCCCGGGAAGAAGCCGAGAAGCGCAACAGAAACGAGCGCGACTATTAGGACTACTGCGAGAAGCACGAGATATTCAGTCGCGCCCTGTCCGCGATAATAGCTGCAATTCCGCATGCTATTCCTGGGGGGGGGGGCGAAACTTTTATTCCTATGCTCGCTGCTTTTCCTTCGCCTCGGGATACAAATATTCCCTGTTCTCCTCGAACTTCTTTTTCCCGTACCACATTATCTCAAGCTTCTCGCGCGATATCCTCAGGTAATCCCTGTCTTGCGAGTGCACCTCAAGCGTGATTGTGCCGTCGTAAAAGCTTTTCAGCCCGGCAACTGCGCGCGCGATGTCCACCTTTCCCGCGCCAAGCGGCAGGTGCTGGTCGCTTCTCCTGTCATTGTCGTGCAGGTGCACGTGCTTCACGCGCTTCTTGAACTGCGCGAGATAGTTGTCCATCCCTTCCCCGTCGGAAGTGAAAGCGTGCCCGACGTCAAACGTCATGCCCATCTCAATCTCCGAGAAAAGCTGCTTGAACTCCCTTATCGAAAACGAACTGGCATTGAAGTTTTCCACAAGAAGCTCCAGCCCTCGGTCGGATGCCTCCTTGTGCAGCCTTTTCATGCTCTCAATCGTCTTTGCGGTATGCACCTGCCTTTCCTGGATGCCCGATGGCATGAACTCCGAGTGCAGCGTCGCCTTTTTCGCGCCAAACGCAACCGCGGCGTCAAACGCGCGGCAAAACTCTAGGGTTATTGCTTCCTGTATGGACGGATACGGGTGCGCCACGGAAAAATACCACGGCATGTGCGCCATCACGCCAAAATTGTACGAGGAAAGCGCGTCCTGGATTGCTTTCTTCTCCTTCATCAATTTGCCCGGGTGCGCACCCGGCGCCTCGATTGTCAGTTCAAAATAATCAAATCCCATTTCGCCGAACAGCGCTATCTCGTCCGCGACGTTTTTCTTCGGGTCGTTCATCGCTCCAATTATCATGCAAACCACCATCCATCTGCAAGCCGCCTTCGCGCCAACCAAAGATGCCGCGCTCAGAATGCAGCTTCTGCCAGCTCGAGCCGTTTCCTCCTCTCCTGTTCCATTTCCCTCTTCCTCTCCTTGTATATCTTGTGCAGCGCCCCGACGGTTTTCGCGTTTATCTTCACTTTCCCGCCATGCGGCCGCAGCGCGCCGGAAAATGTCTTCGGTATGTGCAAAAGCTCGTGTATGATGACCTTTTCCTTCTCCTCCTCGCTCAACGGGTCATAGTGCTGGGTCAGCACCTCTATTATGTAAAAAGTCCCGACGGAAAGCGCCTTCTGCCAAATGTCTGGCAGGTTCCAAATCCTGGCGTACGCGCGCGCTGTCGCATTCCTCGACCTCATGCAGATTATCCTAAACTCGTTGACATGCCCATAGGAAAGCACGTCCACAATCTCGGAAACCTTCCTTTCCACGTCAGGAGCCATCTCCACGTCCATGGCTGGAATTTCCGCGCTCCCATTTTATAACTGCGCCGCCAAAATTGCGCGTATGGGGGACGAGCAGGGATTTTTCGCCCGCTGCGAAGAAGCGCGCGGGGCAATATCGCACATGCATGCGCCGCTGGTGGTGCACCATTACGATTGCGACGGCATCACTTCCGGGGCCATCGTGGCCGGCTCGCTTGAGAAAATGGGCAAGCCCTATCGCGCGCAGTCGGTGCGCAAGCTGGACGCGGAATTTCTCGCTTCCATTGCGCACGAGCCTGAAATCATTTTTGTTGACCTGGGAAGCGGCACGAAGGAAATTGACGGGCTGCGCGGCAGCGTGGTGGCAATAGACCATCATCAGCCAAAAACAGGCTCGCACATCCAGGCAAACCCCCATCCCTTCGGCTTTGACGGGGGCACTGACATCTCGGCTGCGGGCTGCGCCTATTTTGTTTTCAGGGAATTCGTGGAGCTTGGCATCGTTGGCGCCGTGGGCGACGTGCAGGCGCCGCTTCGCAGCCTCAACGCGCTCATGCTGTCCGAGGCGGTTTCGCAGGGTGCAATATCCGTGGAAAAGGACATATTGCTGTTCGGCAGGAACAGCCGCCCGCTCAAGCAGTTCCTTCTCTATGCGGACGAGCCTTACCTGCCCGGCATTACCGGGCAGGATGATGCGTGCAATGCGCTTTTGCAGGAGCTTGGCATTGAACAAAAGCAAAAAGGCGGAGCCGGCGGGGCCGTGCGCAGCAACGGCGCCGAAGACGGGAAATGGCGCACCTACTCCGACCTTTCCCTTTCCGAGCGCCGCGCGCTAGTTTCGTCGCTCGCAAAGCTCCTTGCCATGCGTTCATCGCCCGAGGCGGCAAACCGCCTTGTGGGGAGCACGTACAACCTGCTTCGCATGCCGCAGGGCACGCTGCTTCGCGATGCATCCGAGTTCTCCACGCTCCTCAACGCATGCGGCAGGAACAATCGCCCCGAGCTTGGCGTGTCGGTATGCCTTCAGCGCGCCGGCGCATATGAAGAGGCACAGGCGCTCCTTGCCGAGCACCGCAAGAACCTGCGCGCTGGCATAGAATTCGCCTCGAAAAACACGCAGGACATCGGCAAATTCCTTCTCCTGGACGCGCGCGGCGTGATATCCGACTCCATAATCGGCGTGGTGGCCGGCATGCTCTATGCAGGCTCAAGAAAAAAACCAATACTCGCGCTCTCGCTTGAGGAAAGCGGCGCGGAAAGCTCCAACGCGCAAGGGGGGGATTCCAAACGGAAAATAAAGCTCTCCACCCGAGGCACGCGCTCCCTTGTTGAAGCAGGGCTGAACCTTGGGAAAATCCTTTCGGAATGCTGCGCGCAGGTCGGCGGCGTGGGCGGCGGGCATAACATCGCCGCAGGGGCAACTATACCCGAAGAAAAGCTGGATGATTTCTTACTGGAGTTTGCCTCGCGGCTCTGATGTAGTGTTTATTAATTTTTTAGAGGAGAAATCAACTATGTGGCTATTCCAAACAGTGTCAAGCAAATCACCAATTTCAGGCAAAACTATCTATGCTTCCGTCGAACAAAAGCCGCGCGAGCAACTGTTCAGCAACTCAGAGCTTATCCCCTATGAGAATTTCACACCGGAAATGAAAAGGAAACTTTCCTGGGTAGAAAATAGCAGCAAGAAAATATTCACTCTCTTCAACCAGATTAATCAGAAATATGACTCTAAGTTTATAAAATTCGGCCCGAATCCCTATGATACATCATTCCACTTCAGGCTAGGCGAAGATGGGCAAGGCGCCTATTCTTCAGGAGACATTGTCATCGAATACAAAACCTCCCTGGACAAGATTCCATTTCCAAAACGAGATCTGGATTTTATTAACAGCGAGCGTTTAGATAGGGGGCTTAACATATTTTTGAGAGATAATCTCCGTGATACGCGTTTATTCAACTCCTTCCCAGACAATATAAAAAAAGATCTTGAAAAGCCGTATGGCGATGTGCCTGAAAAAGAATGGGTGCGGGATTTACGGGATTATTTTACTCCTGAGAAAATTGCCAAACTAGTCTCCAACGAAGAAATCCTATTCTACAATCTCTTAAATATCAAATCAAAGGAGATTCTTGCAAAAAATCGGAAAATTGTCTTCGTGCTCAAGCACTATGGCGGGGATTTCGAAAGCAACGCAATAAGTGCCACCCACGACGAGTCAGTCGTCAACAACATTTCCCCCGAAGACCATGAAAAGGTGCTACAGACGCTAAAGCCATTCATCAAGGCGCCATTTCACCAGATGATGGGTTTTATAACATACCCAAAAGTGGAAGCAAGCCTGAAGCAGCAGTTTCCGGAAATAAAATCATTATATCCATCAGAATCATTTGCGCCCGCATCCCTTTCGCCATATTTTGTTCGTGGCGAGCTAAGGAAAACGCTTAGGTTTGAAGGGTTAATTTTCTCTGATGTGCTAGATATGTCTGCAGCGATGGCATTTAGCGCTCGTGAATACATGCCTAAAGACATTAGTTCATTAAGATATGGTAATTACATTCTTTCGGTTGTTGCAGGGGTGAATATTTCACTAGTGCAGACAGATGACAGCAGACCTCAAGTCTTTGGCTATTACAAATCCCACCCTGAATTCAAGAAAATATTCGATGATCTTGCATTGGAAACACTGTTCCTGCGCGTAAAATACTTGGGCAAACCGGATGACGTTTGGAGCAATGCCCTTTCCAGTGTTTCACTCTCTGATTTCAGGAATTTTGATAAATTGCCAAAACAACAAAAGGACATCATCCAACAGATGATGGATTTCCTCAACAATAAAGACGGAGCGCTGGGTGAGGAACGCGCCTTTTCAAGGAAATATTTTACACTTACTTACATCACATACGGCACCACTAGTGCAGACAACCATTTTAAGGCTGCAATAGCGGGAAAATTTGAAAAATACTTCCCTCGGGGGAATGACATCTGGAATCGTGGCGGCCCATTGAGCCTGTTTGGGCGGATGTGTTTTTTGGAAGAGAAAGAAAGCACCAGCTTTAAGGCCGCTGGCTTCATGTATGACGAAACACGTTACAGTGCGAGCGCAATCAAACAGCCAGGATGGATAAATGATACTTGGAAAATAGTGAAATTCCGGGAAGCCTATGAAAAAGAGGATTTCAACAGCATAGAATGGCGCTCTGTCTTTGCAGTTTTCGATCAGAACCTTGTAGATGGAAAATACAATTCCTTTTTGCGGACGGACAAGAGTCCTTCGAAAAAATAAACCCTTATAGTTCATGAAGAAATCCCTGGGCACGTTCTTCAAAAGATGAAACTATTTTTATTCCTAGCCAGGTCAATACCTGGCAGCTTGCTGTGGTCGGGCGAGTTCATTCTCAGGTGCTTTGCCTCGCGGCTCTGATTTATCTCCATCCAATTTTCCTGTGGCATACCAACACACAAGTGCAACCAATGCCCCTGCCAGCATGAGCGGGTATAGCCAGTTGGCCGCCTGGGGCTCAAGCGCAATTCCGAATTTTCCGCGCGGAATGCCTGAGACATAAACTGCGCCATCGCCGCCATACGATACATTGCATCCATCCGCCCCGCTGCATGCAAGCGTGCTTGGAAGGGAATCGCGCCGTATCCTGAGCGTGCAGTTGCCCACTTGGCATTCTCCCCGCACGCTTCCCCTGTCATAATCAAACGAATGCCCGTCCACGCGCGCATTGCCGCTTTCCACTTTTGCAGCCCCCTCAACTCCTTTGATGGCAAACAGGCGGTTGCTGCCACCATAGGCGATTTCCTCCAGGCGAGATTCGTTTTTGAAGCCCAAATATTCCTGCCATCTCGTGCTCTCCGACGCGCTGGCGGCTGTTTTGGCGTTTCCCAGCAGCAGATACCCGCAGCGCGCGCGTGCCATCGCATCCGCAATGCCGCCTGGCGAATCCCCCTCGGCAGAAATGCTTGCTTCCAACCCATGCTCGTAAATGGGATATTGCGAAACATCGGTCATCCCCTGGGCGAACACGCATCCATCCCCCATTATCCCATACGCGGCCTGAATCTCTGAATATTCCGCTGCAACAACAAGCGACACAGTTTCACCGCGGTACTGGTCCATTGTGGACCATGCCACTGAGGCAAAAAACACGGCAAGCGGGGCAAGTATTGCAAGGCAGAACGACACAGTTGCATCCAGCCTGTCGAGCCTCAACCTTCGCCCGGCCTTTTCCACCAAGGCAATCGCAAACTCAAAAGCCAGCAGCGCCCCTGCGCCGGAAATGAAAAACACCGGGAGGAAAAAGGACGGCATGAAGCGCAGGCCATCCAGGAAAGGCGCGAGCCTGTTCATCTCAGGGCTCGTGGCAAAGGCAAAGACAAGTGCGCTTGCTGCAAAAAGGGAAAGGAGGAACATCTCGCGCTTTGAAACCGCGGCGGCCACCCCTGCAATGAAAAGCAGCGGCAAGGCAAAATACCCGAGCTGGAAAAAGCCCACCAGTGACCAGCCTATGTTTTCAGTGCTTGCCCCTCCCAACGGGGCATAACTTGCAACGCCGTTCGTGTTGATGGCGAATGGCGCAAGCAAAAATGCAACCGCTGCTGCGCATGCCGCCCCGAGAAGGATTGCCCTCCTGGCGTCTGACACGGCAAGCGAAATGGCAAAAAGCGCGCCCATCCCAATCGCCAGCGCCACAGAAATCCTCTGGTTTGACGCCACAGCGAGCACGAAAAACAACAGGGAAAGCCAAAACGAGCAGTTCTTTTTCTCCACCACGAATTCATATGCAAACAGGAACGAAACAAGCGAAAGCGACGTGGCAAAGGTATGCGCGGTCATGCCGTACATGAACAGGTCCGCCCCGCCCCCGACTATCATGCCCTGGCTTGGGAGGAAAAGGTAAACGAGCGAGGCGAAAAGGAAAACAGCATCCTTGCCTCTTGCCAGCTTCCGTGAAAAAAGATAGAACACGAGAACGGGCAGGAAAAACAGGAAGATTTCCCAGAGCTTGTATGCGTATTGGTGGCTCGCTCCCAGCAGCAGGTAAATCAGCGATGCGGGCATGGCTGAAAAATAGGTGTAATCCGCCCAGGGCCACTGCAGGCGCAGCAAGTGGCTCGCCCCTATTGCCACGCGATGGATGTGGAATGGGGCGTCCACCCCGTAAAATGAGGATGGGATGGCAGAGTTTGGGATGGATTTCCATCCGCCTTCCAGCTTGACGTTTACCCGCGCGTCAATCCCTGTCTTGAGGGCCTCTTCGAAAAACACACGCTTCACAAGCCCCGTTCCCGGCTCAACAAGCGCGGCTTCCTTTGCAAAAACCCCAATGTCCACATTCCCGCTCGCATTCACCGGGTAATCCTTGCCTGCGACGCATGGCGAGCATGCGACAATCCTGTTCACCGTGATTTTTGTGACATTGGCGGACTGGTCATCGCTCGAATAAGACAACGACGTTATGCGCCCCTCCCCCTGAAACGAGGCGCGCGCACCCATCTCATTGGTATGCGGCAGCTTGAAAAGAAGCGCATTTTCAGACGCATAGGCATATGCGCTCCCATTTTCAGTTGCATTGGAAAATGCAGCCCTTCCTGATGCCTGGGAAGAAGCTTGCAGCCTTTCCGCATCGGCTTTCTGGAAATGAAGCTCAGGCTCCAGCGCCCCCAGGTAAACCGCAAAAACAAGGCAGAATGAAAGCACGATAAGGACAGGCAAGTTGGCTCCGGCCCATCTGGCCATTTTTTGATGGGCAGGCGCCCTCAGCTTTGAAGCTCGCGCTGTTTTTTTCCTCACGGTTTCTCCCTCGCCTCAAGCACTTTCTTAAGGGTGTAAAGATTCAGGCCAATCAGCACCATTATCATGCCAGCAATCCCGAAAAATACGGTGAGGAAAGCGGAGCCTGTGGCAAGCTCGTGCTTCGTGTAGAATGTGTCTGCCACAAACACTCCGAGCAGAGCGGCGATTGCAAGCATCACGGTGCCAATGCCTGCAAAAAGCGCAAGCGGGTTTTTCCTTATCACCTGGCCTGCAATATAATCCACCAAGCCGGCGCCCTGCTGGAACGGATTGTTCCTTTCTGAAAAATATTTCACATGCACAGGCACTTCCGCCACGCGCAGCCCGGCGCGCTGTGCCGATGCCACCATCTCCGCGCCTCCAACATAACCATCGGCGGCAATCATCATTTTCCCCGCCGCCTTTTTGGAAATCGCGCGGAAGCCGCATTGCGCGTCCACTTCCTTTTTGCCATTATGCGCGCTTGTGAGCCTGTTGATGAATGCCACTCCCTCACGCCTTCCAACCGGCGCTGAAACGAATTTCCCAAGGAAGCGCGAGCCTTGGCACAGGTCCGCCCGCCCTTCCAGCACAGGCGCGGCAACTGCTGGTATTTCCGCGGCATCGTGCTGCCCGTCCGCATCCATGAAAACAAAAGCCGAGGCATCCATCTTCTGCGCGGCGGCAAGCGCGCTTTTCAGCGCCGCGCCATATCCCATGTTTTTCCTGTGCGCAATCACGCCAGCCCCTGCTTTCCGCGCGATTTCCGCAGTCCTGTCTGTCGAGCCGTCGTCAATCACGAAAACATCGCCATGCCCTTTTGCCGCAAGCACGGCAGAACCTACTGTTCTCTCCTCATTATATGCCGGGATGAAAATCACGATTTTTCCGCGCGTCATTTTTTCTCACCGATTTTCTTCCTTGCAGGGGCTTTTTTCCTTGCAGCCGCTTTTTTCAATGGGGCTGCCGTTGGCTTCGTAGTTGCAGCCGTTGCGCTTGCCGCCGGCGCCGCTGCCTTTGCCGCCGGCGCTGTTGATGGCGCAGCCGCGCCTGTCCTTGCCGCCGATGCCTGCGCAGTTGCAGTGCCTGCCACATTTGCCGCCTGTGGCTGTGCGCTGCCTGCGGCTGCACGCGGCGCTGGTTTTGCGGCTGGCGCGCTCCTCTGGTAATTCGGCTGCCCCCAGTTCTTCTTTGTCTCGCACAGCGGGTCAATGCACATCTCAAACGGCTTTTTCGCCTTCCTTATCACGCGGATAAGGGGGGTGCCGCATTTTTCGCACGCCTTGCCAAGCGGCATTATCTTCGCTTCCTGCGGGAGCGGATAGGTCGCCTTGCAGTCCGGGTAGCCCGAGCATCCGACAAACTGCTTGCCCATGCGCGAGCGTATCGCGCGCAGGTCGCCGCCGCACTTCACGCATTTCCCCAGCATGCTGTCGGCAAAATCCTTCTGCCTCAGGCCTGAGAGCAGGCCAAAGCCAATGTCCTTCTCATTCCCCTTGAACTTCCCAAGTATCGCGTCAAGCACCCGCTTTCCGTCATCAATCGCCTTCTTTTCATTCTCGCCATCGGCAATCTTCTCCATTTCCTCCTCAATAGACTTCGTGAGCTCCTCATCCATGATTTCCGGCGCCACCTTTGCCAGCAAGTCATATACCGCCAGGCCGAATGGAGTCGCCCTGATGCTCTCCCCCTCCAAATAGCCCCGCTTGAAAAGCGTCTCAATCACCGCCGCCCTGGTTGCCTTTGTGCCAAGGTTCATTTTTTCAAGCTCTGAAATTATGGATGCCGCCGTGTATCTCCGGGGCGGCTGGGTCTTCTTCTCATCCACCTTAAAGCCCGACACGGCGACTTTCTCGCCTTCGGCAAATGCGGGCAGGGTAACCTCGTCCATTTTTACATAAGGCGCATAGGAATCAAACCAGCCCTGCTCCACCGTCCTGCTGCCCGATGCGGCATAGCGCTCAGTCCCTGAAAGCAGCGACACCTTGAGCGTTTCGCGCTTCGCCGGCTTTCCCATGCATGCCAGGAACCTCTTCACAATCAGGTCATACAGGCGCGTTTCCTTCTCGCCCACCTGCCCGCGCTGTCCCGTGGGGTGTATTGCAGGGTGGGCCGGGTCCTCCTTCTTCCCTTCAGCCGGCACGAACGTTCCGGCTGCAAGCTGCGCCTTTGCGATTTTCTCATAAGCGGGATTTTTTGACAACGCTTCCACAATCCTTTTCAGGTTCAGCTTTGCAGGGAGCTTCTGCGAACTGGTTCTCGGGTATGAAATCATGGACGCCTCGTAAAGCGTCTGCGCAAGCTCCAGCGTCCTCGCAGGGGCAATGCCGAGCGCGCGGTGCGCCTCCACCTGCAGGCTGGTGAGGTCGAATGGCGGCGGCGGCGCCTGCAGCCACTCCTTCCGTTCCACCTTTTCCACGCTGCCATCTGCTGCCGAGGCCTTCATTGCCGCGGCGGCATCGTCCTTTTTCCCGAACCTTCCCCTCACGCTGTCAAACCTGACATCCTTTGCCTTGCACCACAATTCCCAATACGGGTTTGAAACGAACGCGGCAATCTCCTTTTCCTTCTTGGCAAGGATTGCGAGCGCAGGCCCCTGCACCCTGCCTATGCTCATTGTCTGCTTGTAGCTTGCGCCTGCGCTTCGGATGGATGCCATGAGCGCGCGGGACAGGTTTATCCCGTAGAACCAGTCAAGCATGTGGCGCGCCTCGCCCGCAAGCGCATTTTCCACGTCAAGTTTTCCCCTCTCAAGATAGGCAGTTTCCAAATCATCGGACGTGAGGGCCGAGAACTTCATGCGGCTTCCAACTTCGGTGCCGCAGGCAAACCTCAGGGCATTATATCCTATGAGGCTTCCCTCCACGTCATAGTCGCATGCGCAGATGTACTCGTCCGCTCCGGGCGCGAGCTTCTTTATCGCGTCCACGTATTTCTTGGTGTAGTCGGCATCCTTCTCCACTTCGGAGCTTGGCGCCCACTCGATATTGTAAACAGGATAGCCGCCCGTCCCCTCGGCCTGGCGCAAGGTGTACAGGTGCCCCACAGCTGAAACGACCACGATGTCCGCCCCGTCCCGTTCCACCTCGTAATATGGCACGCCGTTGGCTGATTTCCTCACCGCCTTTCCCCTGCCTATGGCATATGCTATCTTCTCCGCAACTTTCGGCTTTTCGCAAATGACAAGCTTCATTTCCCGCACCTTTTCAATCCTCATTGTTTTGGAAAACCTTTTAACCTGCGCCTGCGATATCCTCCTGAGGTGGGGCAATGGGTGCAAAAGGGCAGCTTTCCGCGGAAATGCTTGTTGTTTTGGTGGTCATCCTGGGCTTGGCAGTGATACTTGCAAGCACCATGATGAACAGCGCAAAAAAGGCGGCTAATTCTGCCGACCAGAAAACAAATGCCGTGCTCGAGGCCTCAGACTCCGGCGTGGCCAAGGGCGTGAGCGGCGACTACTGCGCCGCGGATTCCGACTGCGCTTCCAGCACGTGCGACACCTACACGAAAAAGTGCATCTAGGCGGCAAGCGCCCAAGAGCGCGTGCCGGGGGATGGCATCATTATGCGCGCACACTCCCGTTCCAATCTTCATTGCCAACTGAGCGATACTCCGCTGCTTGCAGCGGCGCGAAGTTGGCAATATTTCGACCGAATGGCGATGATACCCCGTCCACTTTTTGCCACGGGCAAAAAGGGACCCCTTTTTCGCTGTTGCGAAAAAGTGGGCTGCTTGCAGCGGGGCGCCTTCGGTCGAATTCATGCGCAAGCCTCAATCGAAACGCTCCTTGTTTTCCTCATTTTCCTCTCCGCCTTCGGCATGGCTTATGCCGCGTCCTCGCGCCTTGCCGCAGGAGCGCAAGCGCGCCTTGACACGTCGCTCTCGCAGTCTTCCTTTTCCGACTTTTCCGCCAAGCTCCAGTCAGCCTGCGCCCTTGGCAATGGCAACGTGCGCGTGGTGGAAGTGAAAGGCAAAGCAGCCACATTATCAGCTGAGGAAAAAAGCATCACTTTCACCGCCGGAAGTTTCACGGCGGCTGCCAACTCCTCATGCGAAATCTCGCTTGCCGCAGGCGCAGCCTCAAAGTTTTTCAGGATAGAGAACAAGGAAGGCAGACTGGAGATAAACTAGCCCAAAAATTCCTTGGCAAAAGCGGCAACTTTCTTTCCATCCGTGCCTTCCATCATCATCGCGCGCACTCCCGCGCCCTTTCCCGCCTGCAGGTCTTCCGCATTGTCGCCTACAAAAACAGCCTCGTCCGCGCGCACTCCGAGCTTCTCAAGCGCGAGCCTAATCATTGCCGGGTCGGGCTTTGCAGGCGCGTCCGCGCTTGTCACCACGGCTTCAAAGTATCCTTCGATTCCGAGCTGCCGAAGCACCAATCGCGCGGACGATTTCCTGTTGCTTGCCGCGGCGAGCCGGTAGCGCGCGGCAAAATCCGGCACGCGCGAAGCAAGAAGCGACGGCTTCACAAGCGCGATGTTCTCAGAAGTGAGCTGCCTGAGCCTGCCCAGCATCTTCTTGCGCAGCTCCGCATCCTTCCCCAACGGCGGCGCAAGCGCAACAAGCACTGATTCTGCGGAGTGCGCGGAAGACATGCTCTCCACGCGCTCGGGCGGCACGTCAAAGCCAAACTCGCGCATCAGCTGCTTCGTATTATGCGCCACCGCATCGCGCGAATCGGCAAGCACCCCGTCAATGTCGAAAATTATCGTTTTTATCCCCACACAATCTTCCTCTTGGCTTCTGTTTTTTCATCCCTGCACAAAAGCGCCACGCGCGAGGGAGCATGCGTGTCGGTGAAAATATATCCTGTCGCAACAGCAAGCTTTTTCGCAATCGCCTCAATCTCCCCGACGCCCAGCATGCTTTCCAGCGCCAGGCCCCGCGAAGGCTCACGCGCGCCGCCCACAAACACCATGCTCTTCACTTCCACATAGTGCGGCTGCGCGAGCCTGATTTGCGCGGCATAGCCTTCAAGGCTGCAGTCATTCACGCCCCTTGCAATCGTCATCCTCAGCACGGTCCTCGTTTTCCTGCCAATCTCAGGCATCATGCCGAGCGTCTTCCAGTATTTTTTCCAAAGCCCGGGCGCAGCAGGGCGTATGAATTTGCGGTAAACTTCCTCATTTGGGGCCACCATGGAAACATAGAATTGCGTGGGCAGCACTTTCCATCTGGCAACCGCCTCCGGCAGCGTGCCGTTCGTGACAACAAACGTGGTCATGCCGCGCGCGTGGAACTCGGACAGCAGCCTGCCCATCTTCGGGTACATGGTGGGCTCGCCTGTCAATGAAAGCGCCACGTGCTTGGGGGAAAGCGCCTCTACATAAAGCGCGCGCTTCACCTCGGGATTTCCGCCAAACCCGGCGACAAGCGTCTTCTGCGCCTTCACCAGCCCGTCCGCAATTTCCTCGGGCGCCCCCCATTCAAACCCTTTCACGTCGCCGTACCTGTCCCTTTCAGGCATCATCCTCCAGCAGAACACGCACGCATGGTTGCAGAACTGCAGCACCGGCGTGCACTGCAGGCAGCGGTGCGAGGAAATCCCGTAGAACTTTGACTTATAGCATTCGCCTTTCCCGCGCAGCGACTCCCCGGCCCAGTGGCAAAGCTTTGCCGCGGAGTGCTCGCCAACCACCGCATACTTCTGGTTCACCAACCGTGCAAGATAGGCTGATGGCAGGCTGGCATTCCCCTGCCTGAGCGCGTCATAATGCCTTCCCTTCCCCAGCTTGCGCCGCACCCTTGCCATGAAGCCTTTCCCCCTCCTCCACGTTATAAACCTTTTGAGGCAATACGGGGATGACAATCTTCCGGGGATATTTTTTTCCAAATCCCCCAAGAGCGTGGCACCATGGCAATCAAAATCGATTTTTCTCCGAAAAAGAAGGCAGCATGCGTTTCAGAGCCCGAGTCAGTCTCATCGCTCGTGAACGGGCACTACGGCTGCATGAAAAAAGGGGTCATCCACCTTTTCCCCGAGGAAGCCCTTTACCTCATGGACATAAGGAACGCGCGCGCATTCGACTCCTCCCTGAACGAATACCGCTTCAACCACGTCGCCGCGGCATTCGAGCGCAAGCGCCAGATGGCGCGCTACTTCACCTACAAGGACTGGCGCGACAGGGGGCTGATTGCGCGCCAGGTGGGCGAAATCTGCGAGTGCTACGGGCGGAACAACCGCATAAAATATCCTGCCGGGGCGCTTTCACTTGACAAATACTCCGCCGTGGGCCGTTTCTACCCCGACGACCTATGGTCAATAATAGACGACGAGGAAGTGGGCCGGCGCCTTTACGAGGAGCACTGGTTCGGGCAGTTCGGCTCCTACAAGGCAGAGCAGCGCGGAAAGCTCTCCAAGCTCGATGCCTATGAAACCCTTTTCCTGATGCGCCATGGGGGGCTGCGGTTGCAGAATGCGGAGGAGGCCGCGGTGATACGCGCGGCAAGGCGCCAGCACAAGGATTTCCTGCAGCTTTACGAGGTTTACGAGGACTGGCGCCTGCGCGGGTTCGTGCTCAAGACCGGCTTCAAGTTCGGCACGCACTTCAGGCTCTACTTCCCCGGCGCCTCGCCGTCGCGCGAGGGCAAGGAATGGATACACAGCAAGCACGTGGTGCACTGCTTCCCGCGCGCCTCCAAGCTGCTGATTTCGGAATGGGCGCGCGCAATCCGCGTGGCGCATTCCGTGAAAAAAACGTTCGTGCTTGCAATCCCTGGCGAGGCAAGGAAAAAGAAGAAGGCTGCCGCGCCGCCTGCCGACCTGCACACCACTCTCGACTTCCTCCTGTACCACCGCCAGCACGGCGGCATCGAGAACCCGAAGACGGGCAAGCCGAAATACCTGATGTTCTCCCTGTCGGAAGAGGAATACATCGGCGGCGAGGAGCTGGCGGACGCAATCGCGCAGTGCAAGAAAATCGGGCTGGAGCTGCTGCTTGCCATCTGCGACCGCGAAACCTCGGTCACTTATTATGCTGTAAAGAGGATTGAGGTGCCGGGAAGCAAATCGGAATATTACGAAATAGAATGGGAACAGCCCTGACCCATGCCTTGCCGCCGCCGCTAATCGCGCCTGAACGGGAAGCCCTCCAATTTTTCCAGCGGCACTTCTGCATGCCTGAAAAGCTCCGCCAGCGCCATCTTCCCGAAGCCATCCTCGAATTTCTGCATGCCAATGGGCATCGGGTCGGCAACGGTCATCCCCTTTTCATCCAGCGGCTCAAGCGATATCGGGCCGATATCTGCTTTGCCTGCATTGTAAAACGTGAAGTATGGGAAGTTTTCAATGATTGCCGCAAGCTCCCGCGCGTTCCTCGCCTCTTCAAGCCCGAACTTGCCTGAAAGGACGCCTACTGGCGTGTATCTTGCGCGCGCACTTCCGTCGTCCTCCACGCACTTGCATGTGCTGCCGATTAGCTTGTGTTCCTGCAGGGTCAGAATGTCATAACTGTCCCGGTGGCCTCGCGCGAGGGCAAGCTTCTCAATATCCCCCACAAGCAAAAACCACTGTTCCTTCTCGTTCCTGGGGATATCCATCGCAAAAAGAAGGTTTGCCGCTTCGCCGCCGAGTATTTTGTAGCTTGGCGTGGCAGGGTCCAATATCTTTTCAACAAGAAGCCTCATTTTTTCAAATGCCTTCATGTCTTTGCCTGCGCTAAGTGCATCGTACCTGCCTTTTACTTGCCTGCCCATGGCGTCGTCTATAGACGGCATTTTTTTCATGTATTACTTGTGTTAAGAAGAGTTTAAATAGGTATTGATATGCCCGCTGCCCTCACCGCCGCCTACTCTTTCAGCGCAGCCTTGAGCTTTGCCACCAGCGCCTTGTTCCCCATATACAGCGGCACGCGCGCGTCCACGTCCTTGTCAACCGCGTCGAGCAGCGAGCCCGAGCCCGACCAGCTTGCACCGCCTGCCTGCTCCATTATGAATGCCATGGGCTGCGCCTCGTAGAACAGGCGCAGTTTCCCGCGCGGGCTTTTTTTCGTGGAAGGGTAGGCGAAGATGCCGCCGCGGTGCAGCACCTGCGAAAAATCAGCGACGAACGTGCCTGAGTAGCGCGCCTTCATCCTCTCCTTCCTGAACAGGTCTTTCCCGAACCTCAGGAAAAGCGGGCTCCAGTCAACAGGGTCGCCGCCCAGCCCGAAAACGCCGCCAGGCTCGGGAAGTTTCATGCCCTCCGAAAGCAGCAGGAACTGCGCCTTGCCCTCGGAATCATAATGCTTCACAAACTCATGCGTGCCCCTGCCCGTGGTATAGACAAACGTGTTCACGGGCCCGTACAATTTGTAGAACGCCGCCACCAATTTCCTTCCTGTCTGCGGCAGGTCTTCCCGATACACGCCAACGATTGTGCCGAATGCGTTGTTGCTTATGATGTTGGACGAGCCGTCAAGCGGGTCCATCGCAACCACGAACGGCGCGTCGTTGTGCGCGAGCAGCGGCTCGCGAAGCTCCTCGGAGTAGATTTTGCGCACCAGCCCGGTCTTCACGAGCGAGTCGCAAAGGTAGCCGTTCACCCACTCGTCAAGCGCAGCCACCGCTTCGCCATACTTGTTTGGCTCGCCCATGGTGCCGCGCAAATATTTCGGGAACTCGTGCTGTGCATCAAGCGCAATGTAGGCAAACGACGCGATGAGCTTCTGCAGCTTTGCGTCAGCCTTGCTTTTCGCAAGGTGCTGCTCCAACGTTACCGGTTTTTCGCCAGCCATTCTCCCGCCTTTTCACTTGTAGATGATTTTCTTGATTTCCTCGGCGATTTTCATGGGGTTGTCGTGCTGCCACACGTTCCTGCCCACCGCCATCCCTGCCCCGCCTGCCGCAAGCACTTCCTTCACCTTTGCGCAGAACTCGGCGTCCGACTGCTTGCTCCCGCCTGCGGAAATCACCTTGCACCTGCCTGCAGCGGCAACAACATTCCTGAAGCCGTCCACCGTTCCGGTGTAATTCACCTTAACGATGTCCGCGCCAAGCTCCAGTGCCGCGCGCGCGGCATATGAGACCGACTCCACGGACTTTTCATCCTTGATGTATTTCCCGCGCGGGTATGCCCACACCACCGTCGGCAAGCCATAGTCATCCGCCTCGGCGGAGATTGCGCCGAAATCGCGGAACATGTCAGCCTCGCGCGGCGAGCCCACGTAAAGCGTGTAGCCAACCGCATCCGCGCCAAGCGCCGCTGCCTCCTTCACCGAGCAGACCGGCGAGGAATAAATCTCGTCTTTCGGCACGATGTTCGTCCTGCCGTTGAGCTTGAGGACAAGGGGCACCTTGCCAGAATAGCAATCCTTGTAGTGCTTGGCAATCCCCTTCTGTATGGCAAAGCCCGTGAAGCCGCCGCGCGCGGCAATGCCGCAGACGTATTCCGGGTCTATGTTCTTTGCATTGAAATCAGACGGGCCATGTTCCATTCCCTGGTCCATTGCAAGTATGAGCACGCGGCCATTCTTCACAATCTTCCCAAGATGAGCGCTTTTGTCCTTCATTTTCTCACCGGGCAAAGTTCGCGTCTAAACATTATAAAACGCGCGCCTGCCGCGTCCCAGCATTATAAAACTTGCCCGCGCACTCCCTGCGGTGTTGCCATGCCTGACCTTCTCTCGGTTTATGACTTTGACAAGCGCGAGGCAGATGCCTATCTTTCCGAGGCTTCAAGGATGGAGGCGCTCCTGAAGAAAGGCAAGCCCATCCGCACGCTTTCCGGCAAGATAATTGCCAACATGTTCTTCGAGCCATCCACGCGCACGAATTTCTCTTTCCAGTCCGCAGCCGCGCGCCTCGGCGCCACGCCGCTTGCCTTCTATTCCGACCAAAGCTCCGCGCAGAAGGGCGAGGCGTATGCCGACACCATACAGATGATGGACGGCTATGCCGACGCGCTTGTCATCCGCCACCCCCAGCCCGGCATGCCCTCCCTTGCGGCTGAAATCGCCGGGCACCCGGTGATAAATGCCGGCGACGGGGGCAACCAGCACCCCTCGCAGGCGCTCATTGACCTCTACACCATCAAGAAGCTCAAGGGAAAAATCGAGGGGCTCAACATCACGCTGATGGGCGACCTCAAGCACGCGCGCGCCATGCGCTCGCTTCTCCACGTGCTTGCAATGTACGGCGCAAATGTCACGCTCTGCTCGCCCTCGCTTCTCGCCATGGGCCCGGAGATAATTTCGCGCGCCAAAAAGGAATTCGGCGCAAGCATAAAGGAAACCACCCGGCCCTCATTTGCCCGCTGCGACATCCTCTACGTCTGCCGCGTGCAGCGCGAAAGGTTTGCAGACCCGGACGAGGCGCTCCGCATGTCGTCGGAATTCCGCCTGGGCATGGATGCGCTCCGCGCAGCGCCGAAGGAAATGGCGGTGCTGCACCCGCTCCCAAAGATAGACGAGCTTCCCAAGGAATTCGATTCCGACGCGCGCGCAAAATACTTCGAGCAGGCGAAAAACGGCGTGCCTGTCCGCATGGCAATCCTGAAGAGGTGCGTGCTTGGCAAGTGAGGAACATGCCCGCGCCCGCGAAGTGGCCTGGCAAGCGGCACCTGGCTGCCCGCGCAATCGAGGTGTTTGATTGGCAAGTGAAACCGCCCTGGCAGCGCCCAAGCCCTCCGCCCTGAAACAGCTCCTCCTCAAGCCCAAGCCGTGCTCCATCCTTCTCCTCCTCAAGGACTCGGCGCAGACCTGGTACCCTTCCAAGCTCGCGCGCTCATCCGGCGCCTCCTACGTGCATGTGATAAACCTTCTTACCGGGCTCAAAAAATTCGGGATTGTCATCTCGGAGAAAAAGGGCAAGCAGAACATCTTCCGGCTCACCGAAAAGGGCGCCTACCTCGCGCTCACGCTTGACGATTTGGCGAAAAAATGCGAAACCGCCGAGGCCGAGCACAAGATGGTGAAGCAGGAAGCCCCCCCTCCGCACCCCCTGCCGGAAGCGCCTGCCGCGCAGAAAGAAAAAACCGATGCCAAGGAAAAAGGCGAAGCCAAGGCGGCGGCATCCGAGAAAAAATAGGCGGCATGCAACCCGCCCGCGCCTTCCCCCGGCAGCTTCCGATAGCCATAATAAAATTGGGGTGGAAATGCCCTTATGGGGTGGCAATGTGGGCGCCTCGTTCTCTTTCTTCTATGCCTATCTTCATTGTCATCCGTTGCAGCCGCGTCAAGCTTTGCGGACTGCTTTCCCGGCGACCCGCTTCCGCGCTTCTGGCAGGGCCCGTCCTACGTCTCCGGCAACCCCAACATAATCACGATATGGTACATCCACTCCTATGCATTTGCGTTTGACAATTCCACGCAAAGCCTGGGGCTGGAAAGCATTTCCCCCATGAACGGGAGCGCCCTCCTTGCGCGCGTGCCTGCCGGCGAGCGAAGCGGGCTTTCCGAATCCGCATCCCTCCTCACGCACGCCTCCTCCGAGCTTGCGCTTGCTAAAGAGGCTGAAATCTCCTCGCACGCGCTTTCCTCCAAGGCGCAGTCTGCCGTGCGCGACAATTTCGGCATGATGAACGTCCCCCTCACAAACGTCTTCTTCCTGGCGGCATTCGTGCAGCTTGACATCCTGATGAAAGTGAGCGACGTGAGCAGCTTCATCTCGCTTTATCCCGCGCAATACTCCGCCGCGCTTGAGCACGCGGCGTCCGCGCACGACTCGCTGCAGTCAGCCGCGCTCTCAATCTCCCGCCTTGCCCAGGCCGAATACGAATTCCTCTCCACGGCAGGCGCCGGCTCGCAAAACTACTCTGGCGCCGCCTCCCCCACATTCAACTACGCAGAATCGTTGCTTGCTCCGGATGGCGGCTTTTGCGCAAACGAGGCAGCCGCCTACCGGGGCACATACGACTATTTCGCATCATCCCCGCAGCTTCCTGACTTTTCCGAAGCAGGCTTTCCCGGGCGCTTAAACTCGCTTGGAGGCGCTGGCGAAAACTCCTCGGTTGCGCGCGCACTCTCGCTCTACATGCTCCTTTCCGAGGCGAAAGGCAGGATGCTCGAAGAGTATTCGACGGCGCAGCTGTCCGCGCAGGGCTCGTCCCGCGCGCTTTCATCAGAGCTTTCATTGCTTGGCAGCGAAAAGCTCGAGCTTATGGGCGATGCCCCTGCCAACACATCCAACGGCGCTTCGCTCATCGTCGGCAGCTCCTACACTGGCATCTACAGCGGCTACCTGAACGCCAAGGAGGATTCCTCCCGCGCGCAATCGCTCCTTTCCTCTTCCCAGGCAAGCTTCTCATCCAAGGAGGCCGACGGCTGGCTTTCCCAGGCAATCTCCGAGTCCCAATCGTCGGCAGAAACCTCCCAGGCTGCGCTCGCCTCGCTCCGGCTTGTGCGCTCGAACGCCGAGGCGGCGGTGCTTTCCCAGAGGAATTCCGCCCAGGCAGCCATCGAGGCGGCACAAGGGGCGGCTGGCGAATCCGCCTCATCATTGGCATCGGCGCAAACATTGTCCTCTGCCCGTTCCCTCCTGGCGCAGGCAGAGGATGCATTCGCATCCGCCAGCACGCTTCCCTCGTTCGGCGCGCGCTATGCCGCCTACACCGATGCCGCCCGCATCGCAGGCAATGCCATCTCGGTTTCCCGTTCCTCCCAAAACGCGTCTGCAAAGCAGGAGGCAGAGTTTGCGCTCTCAGGCTATTCCTCCCTGATAAGCGCCGCCAAAAGCGACGGGCTGGACGTTTCATACGAGCAGGGGGTGCTTTCACAGTACCGCGCCCTCCTCGGCTCGTCGCAATCCCAGGACACAATACTCGCCGTGCAGGAAGCCGCGCTGCAGGAGCGGCAAAGCCTGCTGCTCCGCCTCCACGAGCGCTTCTCCTACCTTGAGGACGGCTATGCCAGCGCAATGCAGCTGTCATCCTCTGCAAGCGCGTGCAATTCCTCGCTTCTGCAGCAGCAGGCAAGGCTCTCGCCATATTTCCCCTCCGGGAAGCTGGACGCAGCGCGCGCTGCCGGCTCCATGGCAAGCATCGAACGCAGCATCTCATCGCTGTCCGCGTCGGCAGTTGCCCAAACGCCTTCCTGCCTCTCCTCCCTGCTCTTGAAAAATGCCCACCTATCCGAGACATACTCCGTGCCAGTGCTTGGCCGGCCCACCGGCTACTCCGCCTGCATATCCACGCAAAACCCATCCTCCCTCTCGTCGGATGGCGCGGTTTCGTTTTCAATCGGCACCAAAGTCCCGCTTTATTCCTCTGATTTCTCGGATGGCGATGCGATAAGCGACGCCTACCCGAGCAACGGGAAAACCACCATAACGCTTCCCTCTGCCGCATCAGGGCAGGCATTTTCCATCTGCTTTGAAAAGCAGGACCAGCCCGCGCAAATAACGTCGGCGGAAGATTACTGTTCCATCGCCACCGAGGAATACGCGCAGGCAAGCCGCTCAATTTCCTTCATTTCCTCCCGCGCGCTGCCTTCCCTGGCGGTGTCCCAGCCCGCCCCCCGGCTATCATATGCCGCCCGCGCCAAATACGGCAGCCAGCTGTTCTCGCTTTCCTCAGGCAGCGATGAATTCACCGGCGAAATCGGCGGCGTGCTTTCCGGCAAGGGCGAATTGGAGATTTCATATTCTGTCCGCGCGCCCTTTGCCGCGTCGTTCTCGGCACGCGATTACGAAACGCTTTCATCCGGTGGCAAGCAAGTCTCATTCACCATTTCGCTTTCCGCCCCGGCGCTTTCCTGCAGCTCGGGCAGCGTCTCCTTCACCGAGCCCTACAGCGGGATAGCCAACCTCAGCGTAACGCCGCTTTCCGGCGAAAAGATTTCCCGCGCCTCACATTCATCTGCAAGCGGCAGCGCGCAGGTTTCATTTTCCTTCACGCCGCTTACCGAAGGCAAGGAATCGTCGTTTGCGGTTTCCTACGCCATAAGCGACCCGCAGGCGGCGCTTTCCGAGGCATTGGCCCAGGCTGAAACGCTTGTGCTCACCTACAACCGGACCAAGGACGTGCTCGCGCTTTCCGAAGCAAGGGTGCTTGCCTCGCAGGGAAAGACAAACGAGGCGCTTGCGGTGCTCTCGCAGGCGGGCGAGGACTCGCAAAAGCTTTCATATTCCACCGGCGACTACCTGCTTTACCTCCAGGAAAAGTCGGCTTCCGGCGTTTCACTTCCCTCCCTGCTTTCCGCCCAGTCGCAACTGGCCCGCTCCAACTCGACGTTCGCCGCGCAATTCTCGTCCGCGCTTTTCAAGTACCAGCAGGCGCTTTCCTCGGCGTCCTACGAAGCAGACTCCGGCAGCTACCAAAAGGCAGTGGCGTCTCTTCGCAAGGCAAAAGGCGAGGTTTCCTCCTCGCTTGCCTCGCTCGCGCTTTCATCGCTCACTTCCGCGTCGGAAGGCTACGCGCAGGCGCGCAAAACCTCGGGGGCAAGCCAGGGGCTGCTTTCCTCGGCGGAAAGCGAGCTTTCGGGCGCGCAGGCAGCCTACACTTCAGGCGACTTCACCCAGGCAATCCTGCACTCGTCCGCAGCCATTTCGCTAATGGCGGAAGCGACGGGCGCCACTGCCGCGAACAGCGCGCAGCTGCTCTCTTCCGCCGAGTCGCTGCGGGCATCCTATGCCTCCCTCCGCTCCGATGTGGAGCCTATGCTTGCCAACTTCTCTTCGCAATACTCCGCGCTTTCCACTCAATCGCGCAGGCAGCTTCCCTTCACGCCTGCGCAGGCGCAGTCGCGCCTCGACGAAGCCGACAAGCTTCTGGCAGCCTCGAAAAAAACAGCGCTCGCGCCATCCGACGCTTTTGCGCAGGCAAATTCCTCATATGCAAAGCTCTCATCCCTCAACGCGTCGCTCTCAGGCGCGCTCGCATCTCTTTCATCTTCCGCCGCCTCTTCCCTCTCAGTCGCGCAGGCAGCCCTTGCCGAGGTGAAATCGCGCGCAAGCCAGGCCGACGCGCAGCAGATAGGCGAAGAAGTCGCGCGCGCGGAAGATTACCTCGCAAGCGCGATGTATTCCGACTCGCTTGCCTCGTCCGAGCGCGCAATAAAGGCTGCGAACACCGCACTCTCAGGGGCAGCCTCGGGCGGCAATCCCCTCCAGACTGCGGCGCTCGCGCTCATCTCGCTCCTTTTCATCGGCGCCGCGGCATATTACTTCTTTTTCGCAGGCAAGAGGCGCGCGCCGCCAGAAGAGAAGAAAGAAGTGCCCAAGGCGGAATGACGCGCGCTCGCGCTAATCAAAAAATAAAAAAACAGAAGAAGGAAACTGAAGAAAAGCTTACGGCATCCTCGGGGCCTTGCCCGCAAGCGCGAGCTCCTTGCCCACAAGCTCCGAGAGCACGTCCTTGGCAATCACGCGCCTCCCGCCGATTTTCACGTGCGGGATGCGGTTCCTGTCCAGGCGCCTCTCGAATGCGTTCCTCTTGATGCGGATGCCCTTCGCGTTCATTTCCTGGACCGCGTCGCCGACGTCGTAATAGTTCTTGCAGACGTGCACCATGCCCTCTATTGCGGACTTGGGCACCCAGCGCGCCGTGCCTATCTTGAGGGACGGGACGGAGTTCTTTTCAATCCTCCCTATGAATGCGCGCAGGTTGAGCTTCTCGTGCTTCTTGAGCTCGTTGAATGCCTGCTTTACCGAGTAGTATTCGTTCGCAAGCGCAATCCAGTCATGCACGACGGGCTTGGGAATCAGCCTCTTGTTGCCGATTTTCACCGAGTGCACCGAGCGCCTCTCCACGCGTCCGCCGAATGCGCGGTAGGACAGGCTGACGCCGCCCTTCTTGAGCTCGTCATACGCCTCCTCGACCGAGAACAGCCCCATGCCCTTCAGGCGCTCGCGCTCAAGCTTGTCCTGTGCATACAGGTCGTTTGCCTTGCCGACGATGTCCGAAATGTTGGCATGCAGCGACTTTTCATCAGAGGCGCGCCTGGACTTCAGGTCGGAAATTTTCATCGACTTGAGCCTGGTCACCACCGGGTCGTTGATTACCTTTTCGATTACGATTCTTTTTCCACGGGGCATGTTGTCACCTTCACTGGGCAGAAATACCACATATCCATTCTTTACCATCTTATTTCTGCAGATGCACATTTAAAAGGCTTTCGTAAACATCCGCAAAATACCGCTTTGCACCCTGCCCAGAGGTGCTTCAGAAATTAGATTAATAAACCCTGCGCCCTGCCATCTTAGTTGTGGAAAAACCATCATTATGCAACGAGTGCGCACGCCGGTTCTTTGCGCGCGCGGAAACCCGCCCAGCCGGCAATGGCGAGGGGTGCTTCATCTGCTCGGGCGCACTATCATCGCTCCCCTCCCTCGTGGAAACCGCGCTTTCCCAATCGCACGATTTCGAGTGGGAAACCTTTGCCGTCTCATCTTCATTCTCCCGCGCCATGCTCATGCGCGAGGCAGAGGTGGCGACGCGTTTCCTTCCCGGGCAATACACCTCGCTCAAGAACAGCGTCAACGCAGAAATCGCGGAAAAAATCGCGCAGGCAACCGGGAAGAAAAACAACCAGCGCGCGGCAGACGCCGCATTCGAATTCGATTTTACGTCGAAAAAGGCGGTTGCGCGCCCCATGCAGCTTTACATCCACGGGCACTACATAAAGCTCGCGCGCGGCTTCTGCCAGAGCCGCTGGCACTGTTCCGAATGCGGCGGGGCAGGGTGCGAATCCTGCAAAGGGAGCGGCATGAACTACCCCTCCGTCGAGGACGAGATTGGCAAAATTCTCATGCCTGCGTTTGGCGCGGCAGGCTGCACGCTCCACGCGAGCGGCAGGGAAGACGTAGACGTGCGCTGCCTTGGCACAGGCCGCCCGTTCGTTGCCGAGCTTGCCTCCCCGAAGAAAAGGAAAGCCGGCCTTCGCGCGCTCGAAAAAGAATTTGCCAAGAATGAAAACGTGCAGGCCATCGGCTTGCGCTTCGTGCGCAAGAGCTTCATTGACAGCGTCTGCAACTCGCACTTCGAGAAGGAATACGAGGCAACCGTCTCCGCGGACCGCGCGCTCACCGATGCCGACGCAAAAAAGATTGCCGCGCTTTCGGGCACGGCCCTCAACCAGCACACGCCCACGCGCGTGCTCGCGCGGAGGAGCGACATGCTGCGCAGGAGGACGGTCTACAAAATCGGCGCGCAGGCGATTGAAGGCGGCAGGCTCAAGCTCCACATCCTCGCCGAGGCGGGCACCTACATAAAGGAATTCATCCACTCGGACAGCGGCAGGACAACGCCGAGCGTGTCATCCGCGCTCAAGTGCATCGCAGCCTGCGACTCGCTTGACGTGGTGGGGATACACGACTACTTCTTGGAAACTGTGAAGGAGTAATGTGCGCGTCATTCTTCCCGCAGCAGCCACTTCCACAAGGGCACGATGTGGATTTTCATCTTTCCCGCCTTCCGCTCTTCCTCAGCATCTTCGGCAACAAGCCAGCCCTCACGCGCCTTTATCGTTTTCATCGCGGACACCAAACCAGCAATTTCCCGCACCTCATCCTTCAGCTCCCAGCTCACCTGGATTGCGAGCCGTTCCTTTCCCTTCAGTGCAATTATGTCGCATTCGGTTTTGCCGTCGGAGTGGTAATGCACCTTATAGCCCCGTCGAACCGCGTCAAGGAACACGGCGTTTTCGGCATTCCATCCGTAATCCTTTGAGAACCTGAAGCACACCGCGTTGCGCAGCCCGGTGTCAATGGAATACACCTTTTTCGGGTTCACTATCTGGACTTTTTTGGAATAGGAAAAAATCGGGGCGAAGAAAACCAAGTAAGCATCCTCCATATGCCTTGAAAACCGCTCCACACTGTCCAGGCTCAGCCCCACCACGTTTTTTGCCTTGTTGAGGCTCATCAGGCGGCTGTTGTTGGAAAGGAAGAATTTCGCCAGGTCGTCCAGCTTCCTGATTTGCATGATGCTGTGCCGTTTTGCGATGTCCTTGTGGATAATGTCGTCATAATAGGCTGCGAGCAATTCAATGCGGAGGCGTGTGTCGGCGGTGAGCGCGGCTTTCGGGAACCCGCCGAACTCAAGGTATTCCCTGGCAAGTTTCATTATCCTCGCCTTGTTTTTCAGGATGGCAACGCGCGAAGGCATCTCAATGCCGCAAAAGCCCAGGTATTCCCTGAAACTGAGCGGGAATGCCCGCACGTCCAGGTGCCTTCCTGTAAGGAGGGTCGCGTATTCGCCGGACAGGAGCTTTGAGGACGAGCCGGTGACGATGATGTCCGCCCTGCCCATTTCGTGCAGCTGGCTTGCAAGCCTTTCCCAACCCTTGACATTTTGCACCTCGTCAAGCACCAAAAGCGGCTTGCCCTCGGGCTGGATTTCGGAAAGATACGCCTCAAACATGCGCAGCACGCCTTCAGGCTCCATCCCTGCGAGCCGCACGTCCTCAAAATTTATCATGACCGAGTTTTTCGCATCTCCCCTGCCTTCCATGAACTGCCTTGCAAGCGTGGACTTTCCGCACCTTCGCACCCCGCCGATGACAAGGACCTCTCCCGCTGCAATTTTCCTCCTGATTTCCGCAAGGTAGCTTCCGCGCGCGATGCCAGTCTTCCCTTTCCCTTCCCAATTGTTCCACTCAAGCAGAACCTCCATCATCAAATCCCGGCTCATGCGCGCCATGCAATCTCCTCCTCTCTCCTCTCATGTATTTGCGGGGGCACGTTTAAATAGTTACCGATATAACGGTAACTTTTAGCCAATAGTTACCGATGGAATTTTGCAGAAGAAGCTGCGCGCGCCATTCCCGCGAGCATTTCCTCAAAGGGAACTTTTTATTATTACTCCTCGTTTTCCCCACATGCTCGAACCACTGCTTTCCTTCCTCTCGCCTCCTGCATCAGTGCTTGGCATCGGCATCCGCATGCTCGTGGCAGTGGCATTCACGGGCGCTGCGGCGTATTATGACATCTTCAACAAGAAATGGGTCCCGGACGCGCTCCTATGGTGCTTCCTCGCCGCGTCCATTCTCCTCAACATAATATTTTTCGACTCCATGCTTTTCTCGCAGGCGGTTTTCATCGCAACCGTCATTGCCGCGCTTTCATACGCGCTTTACAGGATGGGGCAGCTTGGCGGCGCGGACGTGTTTGCCATGGCGTCAATCGCGCTTGCCATCCCGTACCTTCCAAAGCCGCTCCTTGCGGCATCGCAGGCAATCCCATACCCGTTTTTCCTCTCCGTGCTCGCGCCCACGGGCATCGCATTCATACTGCACATGCTTTGCCGCTTCATCCCCTATGTTTCGCGCCAGCTCGCAAAAGGCAAGGTGAAGTTCACGCTGCAAAAGGTGGCTGGCCCTGCGCTTGTTGCAGTTTCCCTCCTCATCTTCGGTTCCATAGTTTCCTCGCTGCCCATTTCCCTGCCTGCCTCCTACTTCGCCATAATCGGCTTCCTGGGCGCGGCGCTCATTTTCTTCTCGCTTTTCATGCCTGAGATAAAGGCAAGCATGGTGGAGAAAATGCCAGTCGCAAATCTCCAATGCGAGGACGTGCTTGCTCTCGAGCAGATGCCCGCGCTATCAAAAAAGCTCAGGCTTTCCCCGGTAATCAGCGAAAAGGCGATTGCCGCGCTCAAGCGCGCAAAAATAAAATCAGTGCCGGTCTACACGGGCATGCCGTTCTTCCTTCCATACCTTTTCATAGGCCTTGTCTTCACGCTGCTTTTCGGCGACCTTCTCTACTATCTTGCAATGGGCTTCTAATCCGGGGAAACCGCGCCAGCCGCCGCCCTCTCAAGGCTCTCATTCCCATAGCCCCACTCTGCAAGCCCGCCCTGCGCCGACAGGTAATAGGTGCGCGAAGGGGCCGCCTTGTGCGTGCTGCCTGCCAAAAAATACGCCTGCGCCACCGCAACGCTTCCATCCGGCAGCGCCACTTTCACCGCACGCCGTTCATAGAGCTTCGGGGCGCCGGACTGCCTGTCCAGCGCGGCCATCTGCCCCTCGGTCAAATAGTAGAGCGCCCCTTCCACCGACGCGTTCGCATCCTTTGCGGGCGTGGCAACCCCGAACTCGGACGGCCTGCTGTCCTGGCTTGCAAAGGCAAGCGAATAGCCCGGCAACTTTGCCGCCGTGGCATCAAGAAAGCCGCCGGCGCGCGCCTCCATCGTGCTTTTTGCAAGGTTCGCGCCATAGGCGAAAAAGGCGATTGGCTGCCTCGGAATCGCGCATGACGCCAAGAATAGCAGGCCCGCCAGCAGCACGCAGGCCAGCACGGCAAAAATCAATTTTTCAATCCTCATCTTCTCACGCTAGAAAAACGAGCTAAGCCCTTTCTGCTCGCCCTTGAATTTCAAATCATCCTCGGAGTAGCCCAGCTCCTTCAGTATTTTCAGGACGGAAGGCAGCACCTGGTTGTCAATGTAGTAATTCGGGTCATAGTCCTTCGCAAGCTCCACCAGCTGCGCCTTGTCCGAGATGGTGGCGCCTTTCTTGGTAATCACATAGCCAATCATCATCCCCTTCTCTATCTGCATGCCTGCCTCGGCGGCTTTCTTCGCCGCTGAAATCTCGGGGGATATTATGTCATACTTGTTCGGGTCCTTCCTCATCTGCGTGTAGATGGTGAGGTCCTCGAGCGGCACCTTGCCGCCTTTCAGCTCCTCAATCATGTCCTTCACTATCTTCACTGCCTTTTCCTTGCTGCCCTCCTTCAGTATCGCCTCGAGCACGCGCCTCTGCGTGTTTTTCGCGACGTTTGACCAGTCGCGCCTCACCAGCTCGAACCCGCGTATCTTGATGCGCCCGTCCTCGCCGATAAGCGCATACTTCTTCTTCGCGCCCTTGTCCTCCTTGCCCATGTGCTTTTTGGTGACAAACACGCCGCGCGGGTAAAACCCTTCCAGCTCAAGCTCCATGTCGCCGGGAAGCTCGTCGTTTATTTTCTTCATGAACGCGAGCGCGTCCTCCTTCCTCTTTTCGCCCATGAGGAGGAAAATTGAATCTGTATCCCCGTAAAGCACGGAAAAGCCCGCCTTCTCCCCCTTTTCAATCGTCTCCTGGATGAAGTGCCTGCCCCACGCGGTGACCGACTCGCCCGCCTCGCGCGAGTACCAGCGCGAGCGCGGGTAGGCAAGGTAGCCGTAATACGAGTTCGCAAGGATTTTCAGCGACTGCACGCGCGCGAAGAGCTGCCCGTACTCCGGCGTGTCCTTCTCCGCCTTTTTCAGCCGGTTTTTCATCTCGCCCCTTTTCCTGATAAGCTCGTCAAGCACCGTCGGCAGCAGGCCGCGCGGCTTTTTTGCAAAGCGGTGCCCGTTCGGCGAAATGTAGCATTCCGAATCCGGCACGTCGTCAGGCGGGTTGAGCGTGTACGGGTCAATGTTATGCGAGGTGATTATCGAGGGGTACAGCCCGCGGAAGTCAAAGACCACCATGTTCTCGTAAATCCCCGGCTGCGGCAGCTTCACGAACGCCCCCTGTATGGGGCCAAGCTCCCTCTCCTTCGCAAGCGCGTCGTCGGGCTTGTTCGGGATGATTTGGCGGTGCTCGAAGCTTTTCTGCATGAGAAGCGATTCCACCAGCTGCCCTGCCGTCGCCCCCACCGCGTCGAAAAGCGGCAAGCGCGTGAGCCTCCCCATCTCCACCATGAGGGGCACCAGCAGGTTCCCTATCTCCATCGTCGCCTGCGAGTCGAACGCCGAGTAGTCCGCAAGTTCCTTCACAAGCACGTCGTCGTCCCACATCCTGTAGATTTCCAGCTTCTTCACCATGAGCTTTTTCTTTCCGGTAAGCTCGGTATATGCGTTTTCAAGCGTGTACTTGCTGATTTTGAAAGCCCCGATGAAGCCCATGAAGCGCACAAGCGGGTAGAGGTCGACGTGGATGCGCCCGGAAATCTCCGCCACGTCCCTGATGCCCCTCCTCTTCACGCGGAAGCTTCCCCCGTCCCTCCCTATCGCGAACTCAAGCCCGTTCACCTGCGCCCTTGCCGCAAGGTAGGGCAAATCGAAGACGGTGGAGTTGTAGCCCAGCAGCACCTCGACGTCCTTTTCCTTTATCACCTGCAGGAATTTCTTTATCATCTCCCGCTCGTCCTTGCAGGCAATCACGAACGGGCGGTCTATATTTTTGCTCGTTATCACGCGCCGCTCCCCGTCAATCTCGTACGAAATCATGATTACCTCGTCGCGCTCGGGCTGCGGCATGCCCTTGGGGTTGTAGGTCTCGATGTCGAATGCCATGGTGCGCAGCCGCGGGGTCGCCTCGCGCGTCTTGTAGATTTTCTTTATGTACCGCCCCTCCCGGACATACCAGAGCTCCATGAAAGGCGAGAGCCCGTTGTCAATCATGTACCTCCTTCCGAACGGGATGTTGTTCTCGTAGCACGGGAACTTCAGCGCCCCGCTCACAGACGGCACGTCGAACGGGCGCGCGCAGTAAACTTTCCAGATTTCCTTCTCATGCCCGAGCACGTTCATCTTCGCGCGCTCCACGCGCGCCGGCGATACCATGCTCTCGCGCGACTGCGCCTTCACCGCCATTATCTCCTTTTCCGCAGAAGCCGGCGCATCGGCATAGAAGTAGGGCTCATAGTGCGCGTAAAGCCTGAAGAAGCGCTTCCCTTTCATGAGCAGCCGCACCACGGTCTTGCCGTCCACTATCTTGTAGTCAACGTCAATGAGCACCGCGCGGCGTTTTTCCGCCTTGTTTTCCATCACGCGCAATTTTCGCGGCTAACTTAAAAAATGGAGTTGCGCGCCGCCCGGTTCCGCGCGCATGGCAGATTTTTATTATTGCCCCTCGTTCTTTCCTTCACTTTCTATTTGGGGGGATTCTCATGGCAATGAAGGTGGCTATAAACGGCTTCGGAAGGATTGGGAAGCTTGTTGCGCGCGCGGCGTTCGAGCGCGGATTTGTCGGCAAGAAGTTCGACATCGTCGCGATAAACGACACGCACGACCCCAGGCTCTCCGCTCACCTGTTCAAGTACGACACCACGCAGGGGCATTACGCCGGAAGCTCCAAGGGCGAGCCGGGCAAGCTCACCATTGACGGGCACGAAATCATAATCACCGCCGACCGCGACCCGGCAAACCTCCCGTGGGGCAAGCTCGGGGTGGACCTGGTGCTCGAGTGCACCGGCGCGTTCACGGACCGCGCGGGCTCAAGCAAGCACATAACCGCCGGCGCGAAAAAGGTGCTCATCTCCGCGCCCTGCAAGGGCGGCGAGGCAGACGCCACAATCGTGCTCGGCGTGAACGACGAGGCGTATGACAGGAAGAAGCACAACATCGTCTCGCTGGGAAGCTGCACCACGAACTGCCTTGCGCCCGTGGCAAAGACGCTTTTGGACAATTTCGGGATAGAGAACGGCTTCATGACAACCGTGCACGCCTACACCAACGACCAGCTCATCCTAGACGGGCACCACAAGGACTTCCGCCGCGCCAGGGCGGGGGCGGTGAACATCATCCCGACAACAACCGGCGCTGCAAAGGCGATAGGCATGGTGATTCCCGAGCTCAAGGGAAAACTCGACGGGCTGTCGCTCCGCGTGCCCACGCCCGTGGGCTCCATAAACGACCTGTCCTGCACGCTTGCGAAGGCTGCAACAAAGGAGGAAATCGGCGCGGCGCTCAAGAAAGCTTCCCAGGGCAGGATGAAAGGCATATTGGAATACTGCGAGGAGCCAATCGTCTCCTCCGACATCGTCCACAACCCGGCATCGTCCGTGGTGGACGGGCTTTCCACAATCGCAATCGGCAAGACCGCGAAAGTGCTTTCCTGGTACGACAACGAATGGGGCTTTTCCAACAGGATGGTGGAGCTCGCCGCCAAAATGTTCTAGCGGCAAACCGCCTGTGCCTTGGCGCACAGACGCCCACGGCAGGATGTTTTGCGCAGTGGGCAAGGCGGCAGGGGCTTGAAGGGGGCAACACATGCATTTGGGAATATTCAAGACGTTTCTCCTGCGCTACATCATACTTGCGCCCATGGCATACTGCATCTACCTGCTGCTTGCCTCAAGCGACGTGAATGCGCGCCTCGTGGCGATACTCGTGCTCATAGTGCTGGAACAGGTGCGCGACTGGTCCTTGCTGGCAACAGCGCGCGCAATAGCTAAGGTAAATAAACCTTAGCAATCGTAAAATTGCCGTTATGGGGTTATGGTAAAGAAGTGCTTTTGGCCGCATCTTTTGCCTTTTCCGTTTTGCAGCGACATGCCTTCTGATTGGAGCGCGGCTCCAATCGGGCGGAAGCGCCTGCCTCCGGCTGAAGGTTAAAAAAAGTAGGCCAGCGCAAAGCGCTGGCAAGGCGACCAGTTTTCTGTCAGAGACAGAACAAAAGACGGGCATTTCTTGCAGGAGTTATATTTCGTGGCATATATTTAAAGGTTTGCATATATACCGACATAAAAAACAACAAAAAGGTAATGTTTTGGAAAGCGAAAAAGACAACAAGGGGACCCACCATGAGCTTCCTGAAGGAATAAAGGAGCTTGTGGCGATTCCAGGCGAGAAGAACGCCACCGACACTTCTTCATCCCAATCGAAAGAGCAGGTTGCGCCGATGCGCGAAAAGACGCCCAAGGAGCAGGAGCTCGACGCGCTTATCGCGAAAAGGCAGGCCATACTTGACTCGCTCAAGGCAAAAAACCCGGTCGTTTCCGAAACGCGCAGGAAAATCTCTGGCATGATAGCGTCCATGCGCGGAAAAGGCGGCGGCAGGACGTTCGGGCTCATTGACGAGGCCGAGCGCATAGAGTTTGCCATCGCAACCGAGGCCGACACCCCGAAAAAGGAAAAGGAGCTTATCAAGCGCCTCAGGGAAGTGAAGGCAGAAATTGCGAAAAACAAGGAGCTTGACGCAGCCCGCAAGGAAATAGATGCGGAAAGGCACATCCTCAACACGCTCATGTCCGAAATCAAGGCGCTGGAGCAGCAGCTCGTGGAAACCCGCAAGGCATGCGACGAAGCATACGCCATCGTGGTTTCAGAGCGCAAGGCGGCCTACGAGCAGAGGCAGAAGGGCAGGCAGGACAGGTCAGAGCGCAGGCATGACGATGCCCCCCGCCGCCACGCCAAGCCGGAGAGGAGAAGCGAATACGACTCCGACATGGACAAGTACATGAAGGACTACGACGACACGGTTTCCATGGAGGAAATCGTGGTCATCGAGAAGAAAGGGAAGAAGGAAAGCAAGGAAGAAGAGACAAAGGAAGAATGATGCGAACCAATTCCCCCGGCGAAATTTCCTTCGGCACGCTTCGCCTCAGGCTGCTTCCCACTGTTTACGAGCCTGCCGAGGATTCCTTCCTTCTTGCCACGTATGCATCCAGCCTCAGCGGGCGCGTGCTCGAGGTCGGGTGCGGCAGCGGCATCGCCTCCCTCTCAGCCGCGCAGGCATCCCCGAAAAATTCCGTGCTCGGCGTTGACATCAATCCTGCGGCAGTGGAATGCTCGCGCCAAAACGCCGGGGCAAACAACCTGGCAAATGCGGCGTTCAGGGTTTCCGACCTGTTCAGCTCCGTGCCCGCCGGGGAAAAATTCGATTCCATCCTCTTCAACCCGCCCTACCTTCCCACCACCCGCGAGGAAAAGCTCGCGCTTGAACTGGAGAACGCGGCTTATGACGGCGGGGCAAGCGGGCTGGATTGCTTCATGCGCTTTGCAGCACAGGCGCCCGCCCATCTCGCCCCCGGCGGAAAAATCGCGGTGATTGCCACCTCGCTTGGCGGCGGGATGGAATCCACGCTTTCCGAATTGGAAAAGCGCATAGGCCCGGCGAAAATCCTCGCGCAGGAATCGTTCTTCTTCGAGAAAATCGCGCTCGTGCAGGCAAATCGCGCAGATATTTAAATCTCACCATCCCATCTGCAATGCAATGGCGAGCCAGTTCTTGCATAAAACAGCGGGCAACGGCAGAAATTCGAGCGACTTCTTACAATACATGCGCTGGGAAGACAACCAGTACGGCTTCAAGAAAGCGCCGTGGCACATCCCCTCGAAAGAGAAAATCGCCTACTACCAGGATGTCAACGACCACATCCGCCGCCGCCTGCGCGACGTGCGCGAGCCAGACGCGGAAAAAAGGCAGCAACGGGTTGACTTCCTGTACAGGCTCCTTGACTACAACCAGGGCAGGATTTCGCGCGAGCGCGACCCGAACAGCGCGCCGGAGAACCGCCACGCTTTTGGCCACCTGCCTGCGCAGGCGAAGACGCAGATGGCCGCCGAAAAGGGCGGGCTGGCCCAAAAAATGCCGATGCTTGAGAAGAATGCGAGCGAAGGCATCGTCCGCCATCTGCTCGCCGCGCATGTTCCCCCTCAAACAGAGTGCATCCTCACCGGCACCGACTAACAGCGTTTAAACCTTTTTCTTCCCAAAGCGCGTTATGGCAAAGGAAAAAGCGCAGGGGCGCTTCCGCGTGGTGCTCGTCTCGCCAGAATATGAGCTCAACGTCGGCGCAGTGGCGCGCGCGATGGCGAACTTCGGATTTTCCGACCTGGCGATAGTGGCGCCAAAGTGCGACCCGCGCGGGTTCGACGCCATAATGCACAGCAAGCATGCGCGCAATTTGCTGGAGTCCGCAAAAATCTGCAAGACGCTTTCGCAGGCGACGCGGGGCTGCAAGCTCGCGGTAGGCGCCACGGGGATAATTTTCCGCCACTGGCACACCACCATCCGCTCGCCAATCTCCCTTGAAACATTCGCAAAAAAGGCGCAGGCTGCGCGCGAGGGCAAAATCGCGCTTGTCTTCGGCAACGAAGGCGTGGGCCTGTCCGAGCAGGACATTTCCGATTGCGACTTCCTCGTCACCATCCCGACATCGGACGCTTACCCAGTCCTGAACCTCTCCCACGCAGTAGCAATCGCCCTTTACGAGCTTTCCTCCTACGCCCCGCGCGCGTACGTGCCTGCCGGGGAAAACGAAAAGGAGGCGCTAATCCGCGCATTCTCGCTCATCACGGACAAATTCTCAAGCGAGCTCCGCAACCCGCGCAAGGTAAAGGTGGCATTCCGCCGCATAGTCGGCAAGAGCATGGCAACCGACAAGGAATGCGCGGCAGTCCTGGGCGTGCTCCGCCGCGCGGAGCGCGAGATAGGGAAGAAAAAATAGCCGCGCCCGTGCCAAGAGGATGAAAACGGGCCGCCTCGGAATAAAACAACAGTGGCGCTCGCGCTGAAAGGATACAAAACAAAAAAGCCGCGCAGCTAAGCCAATAAATAAAACTAAAACTGCAAAAACAAAAAAGAAAAAGCGATTACTTCTTCCTGCTCTTCACAATCTTTACCTTGGAAGGCGTGAGCAGTATCTTGTCCGTGTCAATCCTTGCGATGTCGCCGTTGATTTTCGTGACATAGGACTTGATGTTGTCAATCGTCTGCTTGAGCTTGTTCGGCTGCTTGCTCATGGGCGAGACGTTCAGGAGGATGATGTTCTTGGCCTTGAGCTCCTCCATTATCACGCTTACGTCGTTCTCGGACTCAAGCGCAATCGGCTTCACGTAAAAATCGGCAGCCTCGTGGAGCACGTCAACATTCTCCATCTCGACGGTGTTCATGTATTCCTCAAGGTTCATTTCCTTGCCCACGCCGATGCTCTTTGTAATCTTGTCAAGTATGCCCATCTTCTCACCTCAGTGATTTCTAGCAGCAGTATCCTGATATTCAGAGTATAGATTAATAAGGCTTTTCGGGCTGGGCGGAGTTTATTCCCTGAAATGCGCCCGGCTTCCGCTGCCCTCCGGCAGGATTTAAAAGAGGCGCAAGCATACACCAAGCCTGCAGGCAAGCGGAAAGTGTTTCCATGAAATCGTTTTCAGAGCTTCTCAACAAGCCAACGGTGTTTTCGGACAGGAACGTCCTGTCCCCCCACTACGTGCCCGGCACGCTCCCGTTCAGGGACTCCGAGATAGAGAAGATAATGTCGTCTGTCGTGCCCGCGCTGAAGAACGAGCGGCCCCACAATATGTTCGTGTACGGGAAGACCGGCACCGGCAAGACATGCTCCGTGAAGCACGTCCTCATCAAATTCTCCGAGCACAAGGCAAACGCGCGGCACGTCTACATGAACTGCAGGATGTACAACTCCCGCTACCGCGTGATACAGAAAATCGCGAAGGAGCTCCTCCCCCAGCTCGATTCCATGGGCTTCGGGCTTGCCATGCTCTACGAGAAGGTGATGGAGGAGGTGGCGAAAGGCACGCACCTCATAGTCGTCCTGGACGAGGTTGACATGGTGAAGGACCTCGACGACCTGCTCTACACCCTCACGCGCGCGAACGACGAGCTCACGTCCGGGAGCATCAGCATACTGGGCATCACCAACCGCGTCAACTTCAAGGACCAGCTTGGGACGAGGAGCAAAAGCTCGCTTTGCGAAAACGAGATGGTCTTCGCCCCCTACACCGCCACGCAGCTCCAGTCCATCGTCCGCCAGCGCGCGAAAATGGGCTTCAAGCCCGGCGTGGTCGATGACAGCGCGATAAACCTGTCCGCGGCGCTCACCGCCAACGACTCCGGCGACGCGCGCTATGCGCTCAAGCTGCTCCTGAAGGCCGGCGAGATAGCCGACGACAAGGGCATCGTGAAAATCACGGACAAGGAAGTGGAGGACGCGCGCCGCTCGGTGGACACCGACATCGCGTTCGAGGCGATTTCCACGCTTCCTGACCACCAGCAGCTCGTGCTTTTGGCAATCGCAAACCTCGCGCTCGACAAGGGCAAGAACACGCGCCTCACAACGGGCACGTCCGACGACGAGGACTCTTTCCTCACGTCCGGCGAGGTCTATGAGGGCTACTGCGCAGCCGCGCGCAAGCACAGGAAGCCGCGCCGAAGCGCGCGCTGGTACCGCGAATACCTGAACGACCTGGAAATGCTCGGGCTCATCACCACGGTGGAGTCCGGCGCAGGCATGCGGGGCAGGACGCGCCTCATAAGGATTGGCTATCCCGCCACCGACGTGCAGAAAATCGTGGAAAAGAACTTCTCGATAATCGAGGGCAAGTAAGGTGCATCTGCATGCCTCAGGAAAGCAGCGCCCGCCGCATTCTTCTCGAAGCGCTTTCCCTGAAAAATCTCCCGCGCACGGGCTGGGTGCTGCGGGGCGCTCCGCGCGAGTCGGTGGCGGAGCACACATACGGCACGGCAATCATCGCCCTCGCCCTTGCAAGGATGGAAAGGCTCGCCGCAAAGGACGAGGCGGCGCTTGTAAGGATTGCGCTCCTCCACGACCTCCACGAGGCGCGCATCGGCGACCTGGTGCCTTCGCAGAAAAGGAAGGCGAAGCCCGACGAGGCAAAAACCGAGCGCGAAATGCTGTCCGGCACTCCGTTTGAAGGCGAAATAATGCTTCTTGGGCGCAAGGGCAGGCTGCGCACGCTGGCAAAGGACGCGGACAGGCTGGACATGCTCTTCCGCGCGGTTGAGAACAGGGGGAACGGGAGCGCGCGCATGCAGGAGTTCATCTTATCCGCGCTTTCCCAGATAAAAAGCAGGAGCGGGAAGAGGCTGGCAAGGCTCGCGCTTGAGGGCGATATGCTGCCGCAGCAACGCTGAACGGCAAAAAAAGAAACGGGCGCGCATTGCGCCGCCCTTCGATAAAAGCACCCTGCCTACTGCTGACCCTTGGAAATGCTCTCCACTAGCAATTGCACGAGTTCGCGCCTTTCTTCATGCTCACTCGAAAAGAGTCAGCGGGACGTTTGGCTGCCCATCGCTTTTCAGGTACTCCTTCCCGACAATCCTGGTGGTATTCTTCATCCTTACGCTAATCATCGCCAGCACCCGGAGGAGAGCGAGCCTCAATCCATCTGTCTCCTTGATTATCCTGATTGCCTCCTTCATAGTGCCTGAAAAAGAATGGGCTTTCCTGGTAAAATCATAAAACAGCCGCTGGGTTTCACCAGGGGCAATGCCATCCTGTTTTATGACGACGTGCCTGCGGTCAAAGCTGTAGAAATCATCAACCAGCACGCGGCCCTCTTCCCGGGCTTTCGCATAGTCTGCTGTCCCGGGGTAAGGCGAGTAAAGGTGTATCACGCACGTAAGGTTCTTGCTGCGGCATTCCTTGGCAGTCCACATCACATCCTGGGCTGTCTGCCCTGGCGCTCCAACGATAAGCGAGCTTACCACTACGCTTCCATTCGGGGCCAGAAGGCCATGCCTGTTCTTCCCGTTCCAGCGCCCTCCGCAAACCAGGCTTTCAACCCCATTCAAGACAGAAATGTTGGTTCTCGACATCAGGTTCCAAAGCTCCTTCTTTTCGCCTGCAAGCTCGGCAGCCGAGCCTTCCCCACCCCAATATTTCCCCGACTTCTCCATATACGAGAATATGTCATATAGATACTCATTTGGATAGGCAGACAGGTTAGGGTCCACAAACAAAAAGCCCCGCCCGAGCCTGTCCAGCTCCTCCTTTACCTGTTCAGGGTCCCTGGTCCTGACCCGTTTGAATGACGGTGGCAAGCCACAAAACCCGCACGAATACGTGCATCCCCGCCCAAGTTCGACAGAATTGAAAAGATAGCGCCCCTCCCTTTCTGCGATGATGTAGTTTTTCTTTATGTCAACAGGGGCTGCATGGTAGAGCTTGCCTTTCACGCCACTGTCGGCATCCGCTATAATTTCACCCATCTGTTCCTCGCCCTCGCCCACGCAAAGATTTGCCTCTGGGAATGCTTTTCTGAATGCGCTTGGCACGAGGCTCACCAGTTGCCCGCCTATGACCAGGGTATTGAAGTTTTTCCCTATTGTTTCCTTGTATTCCAGGAGGCTTTTCATCGCCATGGGGTCATTCACGGTGGCCATCGCGATTTTTCCCCCTGCCCTCGCAACTGCCGCGGAATTTTCCATATCCACTATTTCCGGCTTTCCTGCGCCGGTTTTCTTGACTAGCGTCAGGATTATCCTTTCGGATAGGCAATCCACGTTCTTGCTGACCAATCGGCTGAACCATTTATTCGAGCCGAACGTCGTCCTTTTTACGAATAAAGTAGTTTCAAATCTCGACATATCATTATTTTGTCTACCACCATTTTTTAAAGCTTTGGTGCTGCCCAGCCGAACGCGCCATTCCAACTGGCAAGGCTTGCGCTTGCCGGGCTGAAAAAATAAACAAAGGCGGTTACTGGTCCATCAGCTCAAGCGCCTTCTTGACCGACATGCCCTCGCGGATGCCAAGGTCGTCCGCCCAGGTGGTGAACGCCTTTATCTTTGCCTTGAACATGTCCTCGAACGTCTTCACGCCCGTGACAAACGCGGCGACGTCGCCGAATTTCTCCGCTGCGTCCTTGGAAACGTACGCGCATGCCACGTAGCCCTTCTTCGCCTTTATGATGAGGAGGGGCACATTGCCCAGTGCGAAGCTTACGCCAACGTACTCGCGGCCATCGTAAGAAATCTTCTCTTCCATAAAACGCCTCCTTTTCCGTTTGAAGGAAGGCGGGCGCGCGCTTTACCAGCGCCTGCCTGAGTTCCAGCTGTCCGAAGACGGGCGCCTCTCCGCGCGCGGCTCCCTGCTTGCCGTGCGGATTGCGCGGTTCTTCAATTTTTCGAATATGCGCTTTGACTTGGCGCATGAGATGCAATAGTGCTTCTCGATGTGCGTGGATGATTTCACGTCGTCCGCGGTCTTGAGGTCCGTGGAGTAGACGTTCATCGTGTTGTAGGTAATCATCTTGTCGCGCGGCATCGTCCTTCCGCACGCGTCGCAAGTGCCCAGCCTTTCCCTTCCTCTTGTCTTGTTAGCCATGAATATCACCCGTCACAAGTTTACTTCTCCCTTATCTTTATCGCGTACCTTCCAGGAGCCTTAATTTCAAGCTTTTTCCCGATTTCCGACTTTTCCGGATCCATCACCACGAGCTGCCCCGAGAACTTCTCGGTCAGTTCCTGCGACTGGCATGCCGGGCACTGCTTCTCTTCGTTGACAATCAGGCGGCAATTCTTGCAAGCTTTCATCAAAATCACTCTTCCTTCTTTTTCTTCTTGGACTCCTTCTTGGGTTCGTCCTTCTTTGCCTCGGTGCCGGACTCAACTGCGGCTTTCTTTGCGGAAATCCACTCGTCCTTGCCCAGGCCGTCGGGCCTCATGGTGAGCCCGATTTTCGTCTCGGGGATGTTGTTCTTCATGCTCACCGTTGAAATCTTTGCAAACACATGGTCGGACTTCTTGAGGAACTTCTTGCTCTCCCTTCCCACGAACGTCTGCGTCTTCTTGTTGTAGGTGAGGAAGTCGTTCGCAATCTGCGACAGGTGCACAAGCCCCTCTATCGGGCCCAGCGTCACAAAGCCGCCGAACTCCACGACCTCGGACACCTCGCTCTCGATTATCTCGTTTATCTGGGGCAGGTATGTGAGCGTGTCGAATTTCACGTCGTAATAGGCTGCGTTGTCGCCGGGTATCACGAGCCCGTCGCCCTCAGGCTTGACGTTCCAGACGGCAAGCGACACTCCCGTGTCCTTGTTCACGCGCCTCTCATATTTCTCGCGCAGTATCTGCGTGAGCGCCTCCTCCAGCTTCATTGAGAAAAACTGGGCAGGCAGCCTCACCCTGTCATTGCACGAAAGAACGTAGTACATGCATCCACCTTCGCTGTTCCGCCCGCTTCTCCGAATTTGAGCCCGTATCCTAAGGGCGGATTTTCCATCCCGTTATTGCTCCGAAAGCTTAAAAAAGTAGCCCCCAGTGCCGCATTGAGACTACTTTTGCAACTTTTTGTAGGTTTTCTGCATCTCCAGCGCATCCTTTTCCAGAAGCGGGCTTTCGCAAATCGCTTTCCCTTCCCATCCATTTTCCGCCCACGCGCGCGCAAGCGGCTCAAACGGCGGCGAGAGCGAGGAAATGGGGAGGTGGTTCTTCTCCCCGGCGTCAATCATCTCAATGCCCGAGAAATGGCAGTGGAATCCCTTGGATGCGCCTGAGCCGAGCCGCTTTTCCATCCTGTCCAATATGCGCGCATAGTCGTCCTGCGTCTTCAGCCTTGCCTCGCGCGCGTGGTAGTGCGCGAAGTCAACCACCGGCACAACCTGCTTGCTGCCAAACTCTTCCGCCAAGCCGATAATCTCATCGAGGCTGCCATACGCGCTTTTCTTGCCGGTAAGCTCGGCGCCAAGCCGCACGCCCCGTATCTTTTGCGCCTCCATCCCGCCAAGGCAGCGCCTCAACGTGGAAACCACCAGTTTCCTGCATTCTTCCGCAGGCCTGCCCATGTAAAAGCCAGGGTGGAGCACAATCGGCGTGGCGCCAAGCCAAAACGCAGCCTGCGCAGTTGCAACAATGTGGCGCACGCTCCCGTCAATCTTTGGCTCCTCCTTTGCGCAGCAGTTTATGTAGTAGGGCGCATGGCATGACAAAAGCACGTCGTTTTTGTGCGCCGCCTCGCCTGCAGCGCGCGCAGCCGCTTCGCCCATTTTCACGCCATGGACAAACTCAACTTCCATCGCGCCAAGCCCAATCGCGCGGCAGTAGGCAATCCCTTCAGCAGTGCCTGCATTGCCGGGCGTGCCTGCCGGAATCCCTGCGGGGCCAAAACGAATCATCCGCTCACCTTCCCATCAGCCGGGCCGTTCCCGGCTTCTTCTGCACCGCTTTCATCCGCCTCGTCAATTTCCGCCTTTTCCTTCCCTTCCATTTTCTTTCCCAAGTGCGAATACAGCGCCAGCTTGAATGCCTTGAGCGGCAACAGCGCGCACTTCAGGCGCGTGGGGCCTGGCGACACACCCAGCAGCTCAAGCACGCGCTCCTTGCCGACAGCGCGCGCCTCCTCCGTGCCCTTTCCATTCACCTCGTCGGCAAGCATGGACGCTGCGGCGGTGCAAATCGCGCACGCATGCCCGTCGAACGAAACGCCCTCCACTTTCCCCCCGCCCTTTTTCCCGCTCATCCTCAGGTAAAACGTGATGTCGTCCCCGCAAAACGGGTTTATCGCATGCCCGCTGCAGCTTGCCCCCGCCATTTTCCCGCGGTGGTGCGGCTTCCTGTAATGGTCAAGGATGTTTTCGCGGTACATGTCCTCGCTCATGAAAGCACCTTCTTTGCGCGCGCAACGGATGCAACCAGGCGCTGCGCTTCTTCCTCGGTATTGTAAAGGTAAAAGCTCGCGCGCGCGGTTGCCGATGCGCCAATCGCCTTCATGAGCGGCTGGCAGCAGTGGTGCCCGGCGCGCAGCATCACCCCGTCATCAGAGGCAATCTGGCTGATGTCGTGTGCATGGAGCCTGCCGACATTGAACGAGACTATCCCTGTTTTCCCGCCCTCGCCATGGACATGCACGCCGCCGGCTTCCTTCAGGCCTGCCATGCACGCCCTGTGCAGCCCTGTGACGTGCTTTTCAATGGCGCCCATTCCCGCGCCCTCAAGGTAATCAATCGCCGCGGCAAGCCCGACGGCGCCGGCAACATCTGGCGTCCCGGGCTCGAACCTTTGCGGCGCGCGCGCAAACGAGGTGCCTGAAAACTGCACGCTTTCAATCGCGCCCCCTCCGCCAAACACCGGCTCCAGCGTGTCGGCAATCTCTTTTCTTGCATATAGCACGCCCACGCCTGTTGGCCCGAGCATCTTGTGCGCGGAGAACGCGAAAAAATCGCAGCCCATCGAATGCAAATCAACTTTCATGTGCGGCGCGGACTGCGCGCCGTCCACAACGCTAAGCGCGCCCGCTTCTTTCGCAAGCTTGCAGAAGCGCGCCGCATCATTCACAACGCCAAGCACATTGGAGGCGTGCGTGAAAGAGAACGCGCCAGGGCGCATCTCAAGCTGCTTTTCCACATCCTCCCTGCAAATCCCGGCGGCGCCATCCATTTTCACGTAGCCAATCCTGGCGCCCGTGCCCTTCGCGGCAAGCTGCCAGTTCACGATGTTGGAATGGTGCTCCATCTCGGTGAGGAGAATGCGCTTCGCGCCGGCCCGTTCCACGCAGAAGCGCGCTGCAAGGTTCAGCGCTTCGGTAGCGTTCCTGGTAAAAACAATTTCGGAAGGCGCGGCACCGACAAAGCGCGCCACCTTTTTCCTGGCATTCTCGTAAATTCCAGTTGCCTCTTCGGCAAGAACATTCCCGCCGCGGTGCGCGTTCGCATTGCTGTTTTCATAGTACCCGCGCATCGCATCAAGCACCGCGCGCGGCTTCTGCGTTGTCGCGGCATTGTCAAGATAGGCAAGCGGCTTGCCGTTTATCCTGCGCGCAAGGATTGGGAAGTCTTCCCTGATTTTGCCGACGTCAAATGCCATCCAGCCCACCCATCCTGTTTTCAACCGCTTCCTTTATCCTGCCTGCAAGCCCGAGCCTGGCAATATTTTCCAAAAGGAAGCCTGCCAATATCATCCGCTTCCCTTCCCGCCCGTCAATGCCGCGCGACTCAAGGTAGAATAGCTCATCAGCCGAAACCGGCGCCATCGCAGCCCCGTGCCCTGCCGCGGCATCGCCCGTCTTCACGGAAAGCATGGGCACCACCCTCACGCGCGCCTCCTTGGACAAGAGCAGGCTCTTCGCCAGTAAATGCGCGTCCGCGCCCTTTGCCTTTCTTGCAATCTCAACATTTCCCTGGACGTCCATCTGCGCGCTTCCGGCGGCAGCAAAACGGAACGATGAGCGCGAAAAGCTTCCTGGCCCGGCGTGCAAATGCTCCGTGCGCGCAACCAGCCGCTGCGCGCCCGACAGCAGCGCAACTTCAACATGCTCGCACCTGCTTCCCGCCAGCTGCAATATTTTCACATTGCTCCTGGTCTCCTTCCCGCCAAGCGTGCAGCCAACCAGCGCCAGCGCCGCATTTTTGCCGACCTTCGCCTCCACGTTCATCTCGGCATCCCTGCCTTCAGGCGCGGAATTGACAATCACAACCTCGGCTTTCGCCCCTTCTGCCAGCGAAATGGAGTAAGAGGCAGAGCTGGCGGGCCGAAGGAACACGCGCTTCTCCTTGCCACTGGCAACGTTTATCCGTTCCATCCTATCCAACCGAACCTTCCATCTCCATCTCAACCAGCCTGTTCATCTCAACCGCATACTCCAGCGGAAGCTCCTTCACAATCGGCTCGATGAAGCCGCGCACGATGAGCGACACGGCCTCGTTCTCATCAATCCCGCGGCTCATCAAATAGAAAAGCTGGTCGTCGGAAATCCTGCCGACAGCCGCCTCGTGCCCGACCACGGCGTCATCGGAGCGCACGTCAATCGTCGGCACCGTCTCGGCAACAGATATCCTGTCCGCAATTATGCTGTCGCATCGCACATTCGCCCTCACGCCCGTGCATCCCTTCCCGACGTGCAGCAGGCCCCGGTAGCGCACAACGCCCCCGCCCCTGCAGATGCTTTTGGAAATCACACGCGAGGAGGTGTTCGGCGCCATGTGGAGCACCTTCGCCCCGGTGTCCTTCACCTGCCCCTTGCCCGCAAGCGAAATTGTCAGGTGCTCAGCCCGCGCGCCCCTGCCCACAAGCATGCTGCACGGGTAAAGCATGGTGACGCCGGAGCCAAGCGTCCCGCCCACCCACTCCATTATCGCGTCCTCGGAAACAATCGCCCTCTTGGTATTCAGGTTGTAGACGTTCCTGCTCCAGTTCTGTATGGAGGTGTAGCGCACGCGGCTTCCCCTGCCCGCGAATATCTCCACCACGGCGGAATGCAGCGAGTCGCGCGTGTAGTGTGGCGCAGAGCACCCCTCAATGTACTGCACGGACGCGCCCTGCTCGGCAACGATGAGCGTGTGCTCCATCTGCCCGAAGCCGGGATAGTTCATCATGAAGTAAATCTGCAATGGAGATGGCACTTTCACCCCCTGCGGCACGTAGACAAAGCTGCCGCCCGACCAGAAGGCGCCGTGGAGCGCGGAGAACTTGTTGTCCTTCGCAGGCACGCATCGCGTCATGAAATACCTTTTCACAAGCTCAGGATATTCCTTCACCGCGGAATCCATGTCCGTGAAAATCACGCCAAGCTCGGAAATGTTCTTGCGCAGCGACTTGTAAAGCACCTCAGAATCGTACTGCGCGGACGCGCCGGACAGGAATTTCCTCTCGGCCTCCGGGACGCCAAGCGCGTCGAACGTTTTCCTGATGTCCGGCGGCACTTCCTTCCAGCTTGTAGGCTCTGCCTCCTTGCCTTTCGGGCGCACGAACGCGGTGAGCGCATCCAAATCAAGCCTGGACAGGTCGGGCCCCCACGCCGGCATCGGCTTTGCCTTGAAAATCGCAAACGACTCCAGGCGCTTTTCCAGCATCCATTCCGGCTCCCCTTTCACCTCTGAAATCTCGCGCACCAGCGCCTCGCTGAGCCCTTTCCTCGCCGTCTTGTAGCCGACATTGAGCTTTCCCTCGCTTGGCACGGCTGACAGCAGGGCATCCCTCCCATAAAGTTCGTTTATTTTCCGTTCCATGCCCTCACTTTTTCCCGCCTGTCCCTCATTGCAATACCCACAAATAGCCTTTCTCCTCGATCTTGTGCGCCAGCTTCTCGTCCCCCGACGCCACAATCTTCCCGAGATGCATCACATGCACCTTGTCCGCCTTGATGCTGCGCAGCACGCGCGCGTAGTGCGTGACGATTACCATGGACATCCCGTTCCTCCTGATTTTCCCGATTGCCGCGCCCACTTTCCCCAACGCATCCACGTCCAATCCCGAATCAGGCTCGTCAAGCAGGGCAAGGCGCGGCTCCAGCACCGACAGCTGCAGCATTTCGCTCATCTTCCTCTCCCCGCCGGACATGCCGTCGTTTATGCCGCGCGAGAAGAACGGGCGCGCAATCCCCAGCGCCTCCGCCTTTGCAGACAGTATCTTGTCAAACTCGGAAGCCGGCATCTCATCGCCAAAGCGAGCGGCATACGCTCGCCTCAGCATGCTGGCCAGCGTGACGCCCGGCACCTCAATGGGCGACTGGAACGCAAGGAACAGCCCCTGCCTTGCGCGCTCGTGCGGCTTGAGCGAAAGCAAGTCCTTCCCCTCGAACAGCGCCGTGCCTTTCACCGCGTATTTGGGGTTGCCCGCAAGCGTGGACAGGAGGGTGGACTTTCCCGAGCCATTCTGCCCCATGATGACGTGCACCTCCCCCTCGCCGACATCAAGCGAAATGCCTCGTATGATTTCCTTTTCGCCTGCGCTTATCTGCAGGTTCTTAAGCGATAAAAGTGCCATCAAATCTACCTCTTCTTCCCCATTGCCACCGCCTTCCTTCCCTTCACAGCCGCCTTCCTCTTTTTTCCAATTGTCATGCAAATCGCGCACGGGTCGCGCTTTCCGAGCGTGCTTCCCTTCGCAGTCACAACTATCATCGAGATGCCAACGTCCATGCTCTCCGCCTTCACTTTCCCGGCGGCAAACTTCTTCGCAAGCGCAGCGCACTCCTTTTCCGCGCGCGCGGAGAGCTTCCCGGCCCCGCGCTTGCCCGAAATATACTGCGAAACAGCCGCCTCGCTCGTGCCCAGCGCCGCCGCGATTTCCGCGCGCGGCACGCCCTCTTTTTCCATGCAAAGCGCAAGCTGGGAGCAGACTGAGGGGAGTATTTTCCAATGGACTTCCGAGCAGGGGAGCATTTGTTTCACCTATAGCAAACCCGAAAAGTAATTCAACATCGCCCGAAAGGCGATGTCTGATGCAAAAGCATTTTGCACATCGACGCTTTATGCCTGATGATACTAACTCGGGTTTGGTATATAGCAGTCCATTTACTTTCTTGGACTGCTATAAGTTAACAATTGTGAAAATTTGGGCAAGCTAAGGTATATAATACGCGCGCAAAAGCCGGAAGAAATCAGACAGGCTGCATGCACTTCACTATGAAGTCCTTGCCGATTTGCCTTTTCGTGATTTGCTGGTTGCTGTCCATGTACTGAATGTACTCAAAGCCAAGCGACTTGTAGTCCAGCACGCCGGGCGAGGTGGTGGAGTTCTGACATACGGATGAGGCGCCATAGACAAAATAGCCTGAGCTGGTGTCGCCTACATATGATAGTATAACCCTTTCGCAGGCAAGCCCATACCCACCAGCCCAGTTAAAATATTTTTCTTCACCAGGAGCCAGATAATAATAGTCGCTGATGTTGTAATAGCCAGCACTTGTGATTCCACATCCATTGCCATAAAACGTTATTGCTTTTCCGCCATCTCCCCCAATTATGGCAGTTAACCGTATTGGATACATGCCAGTATTTTTTATGCGAATGTATGGGCGGGTGCTCCCATCAGCAGAATACACTCTCGCTGCGCTTTCCATAATCGCAATCGGGCTCGCGCTTTGCCAGTAAATCTGCGACTGCGTTATCTGCGCGTCTGACGCCATCCCTGGGAAAAAACCGAGCAGCGCAACAGAAACAAGCGCGACAATTAGGACTACTGCGAGAAGCACGAGATATTCAGTTGCGCCCTGCGCGCGCATCAATCGCATGCCCATTGCGAGGAAGGCGTTCCTTTTATTGGTTTCTCCGCTTTCGGCAAAATCAGTAATGGAACCTTCGCTCGTACTCCTTGTGGTCAAACCATTCAAGAAGGACCGCGAGTATCTGCACCTCGTCGCTGACGTTGGTGTAAATCAGGCGCCAGCCTTCCGGCATGTCATACTTCCAGAGATTGTCCACGCCATATTTTTGGAAGTATATTTTTGTAGTGGAATTTCTATAATTCCACTGCTGAAAAACTTCTCTGGAAGTTTTTCATCGGAATTATGTCTTTTGGTATTTCAATGCCGCAAAATGGATTCTCCTTCAGATTGCCCACAGCGTCGTCTATGCGCGCGAGCAGCTCCTTGTCCTCGCCGTACTTCGACTTCTTCAGCTTCAGATAGGCCGCATTGACCTTTTTGTCCGCAAAGACGACCATTACTTTCTTGGAAGTCTCTCGCTTCATCTTGCAACAACCCCCTGCTTCAGGAACTTCTGCACAAGCTTTGGATTGTATATCCACCCAATTTTGCCTTTGCTGTCTGTGGAAACCTTTGAAGACGACGCAAGGTAGTCAAGGATGACCAAAAATGTCTGGTACATTGTCCCTTTTGGAAGCTGCTTCCACGCTTGCGTGCGGGTGTATTGGCCTGAGTTTTTCCTTATGAAGTCCTCCACCATAAGGACAGTGTCAAGGCGCGGGTAATGAAGAATGTCATCGTTTTTCATAGTTATATAAGTGTATATAACTAGTATTTATTCCTTTCGCCCTACTTGAAAATTTCCCCCGTCTCCTCGGACCAGAAAAGCAGGTCAAGGTGCGCAAGCGGGATGCCTGTCTGCGCGCAGAACTTCTCCATTTCGCGCTCGATTTCCAGGTAGCGCTTCCCGGCCAGGCTTGCAGGCGCGCGGGTGATGGCGCCGTATCTTTCCAAATTCCTAAGTATGTGCCTGTCAAGGATGGCAAGCGTTTTCCCGCGCCCGACATTCCTGAGGTAATGGCTCGCCTCTTTCATGCCCAGCCCATTTACTTCGTGCAGGAAATACTCGCGCGCGCCGCGCTCGCTTCCAGAAAAAGTGGCGTGCTCAAGAAGGGCAAACCCGTCCGCCATGAATTTCCCGCGCGCCTCCACAATGTAGCGCGCCTTGTTGTTGTGGAAGCGCGTTTTTCCGGCAAGCACCCTGGCAATTGCCGCCGCATCGCCGCCAAACAGCAAGTTCTTTTCCTTCAGCTCCTGGATGGCGGAATCGCACGAGCGCGCCTTGCTCTGCGGCGTGAGCAGGCAAAAGCAGAGTTCCTCGAAAAGCGCCCTCCCGCCTTGTTTGCCCGCCTGCCCGAACTGCGCAAGCCGCGCGGCAATCTCCCGCCTTTTGCGCGCGTATTTCGCAAGAAGCTCCTCGTGCTTCATTTCCTTTCCTCCAGCTCCCCATGCCCAGGGCACAAAAGCTTGTACGGGATTTTCCCAATCAGCGCAAGGCTCTCGTCCATTTTCTCCTCACTCCCCCCGATATCCGTCCTTCCGTAAATCCCCCCTGCGAATTTCGTGTCGCCGGAGAACAGCACGCCCGTCTTTTTGTCAAAAATGCAGATGCTTCCGTCCGTGTGCCCTGGCGTGTGGAAAAATTCAAGCAAATGCGAGCCGAAAGGAAGCGGAGACATGGGATTCTCCTTCGCGTTTTTCGGGATTTTGATGAAAGGGCCGCCGAACCTGAACTCCGCCGGGTGCAGGAGCACATTTTTCCAGCCGGGGAGCACTCCGGACGCATGGTCGAAATGCCCGTGCGTGAGTATGCAAACATCCGGCACAAAGCCAAGCTGCGCTCCCCCGTCCCCGGAATCAATAACCAGCCTCCTGCCCCCATCCTCAATCATGTAGATGGTGCCGCACGTCCTGCCTTCGGTGCGCAGCATGGAAGTGTGCAGGGCTATCCCTTCGAAGTCAGGCACTAAACTCGCCTCTTTATCGCAAATTTCCCCGATGGCAGCAGGAGCAGCAGCTCGTCGGGATTTGCGCCGATTGCCTTCCCCAGCTCCTTTGCAGCCGCGCCTTTTTCCTTTGCGCCGGGGAATATGCTGTAAGGCAGCCTTGCCGCATCTGGGTGCACAATCGGAAGGGCAACCGCAACGCCATCCTTCACACCGATGGCAAGCCCGAGGGCAGTTCCGCGGAACCATTCGCGCTCGCCCTCAATCGCAAACCCGCCCGCGCCGACAAAGCCGCCAGACGCGTGCTTGGAAAGCTGGCTTTTCCCGACTGCGTAGGCATCCACGCCCGCCGCGCCGGTTTTCCATGCCGATGAATGCGATGCCGCGAACTGCGCGGTTTCACGCTTTTCCTGCCCGCTTGCCTTCTTCCCGTCCTGGAGTATTGTGGCTGGGGCGCCCTGTATGTCGGCATGGAAGAACAAGTCCCCGTCCTCCATCACCTTTGAAACCAGCAGGTCGTTCTGCTTGGCATCCCTGCCGGCAACCACCAGCCTGTTCCCGGAAGTATGGAACCAGCGGTATTTCTCGAACCATTCCTTTTTCCTCTTCATCTCTGGCGCCTTGCCAGCCTCGGCATCGGCGTGCTCCTTCTCCTTGCCAGCCTCGGCAATCTCCTTCCTGGTCTCCTCAATCGCCTTGCGCGCGCCTTCCGCCTTCTTCGCAAGCTCCTTTGAGAGCGAGTAGTGCGCCTCGGCATTCTCCCGCGCGCCCTTGCGCCAATCCAGCGTGATTTTCATGGGAAGATTTCGCGCGCACGGGTTTTTAGCCCTTGCCCCATCTGGCGCGCGGTTTTCCGGCAAGGCGGCAAAAGCCTGCCCTCGCGCGCGCGGGCGCGCGCGTTCGGAGGGGCGAAAGGATTTAATACCCTTTCCAATTTAACCCTCATTCGCGCTTTCTATGCATATATCTATGCAATAGTAATGTGTGCGCGCTTTTGGAGATGGTTTGATGAAGATAAGCGAACTCAAGTCCGGTGTGGGAAACGCCAATATCGAGGCGGAAATCGTGAGCATGGAGGAGCCCCGCGACGTCATGGGCAAGTTCGGCAAGCGCCTCCGCGTGGCATCCGCCAACCTGAAGGACGACTCAGGCGAGATAGTGCTTTCCCTCTGGAACGATGACGCTGACAAGTTTGCGCAGGGCGACAAGGTGAAAATCACCGACGGCTGGGTATCCGAATACAAGGGCCAGCTGAGAATCTCTGCAGGCAGGAACGGGAAAATCGAGAAACTCTGAGGGGGTTCTCTCCCCAAAAAGCCTCAGGGCTTTTGCGGTCGAGAGGCGTGATTTCCCGCAGCAAATCCAACCGCGCGGCGTCGCCGCGCATTTCCATTTTATTTTTTTCAACATCTCAATTTTCAGGCAAACATTTACCGAGGTGGTATGAATGGCAAAGAATCTAGAAGGACAACAGGTCATGGTTATGCCCGAGGGCAGCAACCGCATATTGGGCAGGGACGCGCAGCGCACCAACATCGCCGTGGCATATGCCGTGGCGAACATAATCCGCACGACCCTTGGGCCCAAGGGAATGGACAAGATGCTCGTTTCCGAGCTTGGCGACATCGTGATAACCAACGACGGCGCGACCATCCTCGAGGAAATGAACGTGGAGCACCCTGCGGCAAAGATAATGGTGGAAATCGCCAAGACGCAGGACAAGGAAGTGGGCGACGGCACCACGACGGCGGTGATGCTCTCCGGCATGCTCCTCAAGAAGGCGGGCGACCTGCTGGACCAGGACATCCACGCCTCCACAATCGTGAAGGGCTACGACCTGGCTGCAAAGAAGTCGAACGAAATCCTTGTCAAGCTCGCCACCAAGGTGGACCTCAAGGACACCGCGACTCTGGAGAAAATCGCATCCATCGCCATGGGCTCCAAGTCCATCGGCGTGGGCGCAAGCAAGGACACTCTCGCAAAGCTCGTGGTGAAGGCGGTCACCCAGGTCGCGGAGAAGCGCGGCGACGTCTATTTCGTGGACGACGAGCTCATCAAGATAGAGAAGAAGGCGGGCGGCGACATCAACGACACGGCGCTCATACAGGGCGTGCTCGTGGACAAGGAAATCGTGCACCAGGGCATGCCGAAGAACATCAAGGGCGCCAAGGTCGCGCTCCTTGACTGCGCGCTTGAGATAGAGAAGACCGAAGTGGACGCAAAAATCGAGATTACGTCCCCAGACCAGATGCAGGCTTTCCTCGCACAGGAGGAAAAGATGCTCAAGGACATGGTGGACAAAATCGCAGCAACCGGCGCCAACATCGTTTTCTGCCAGAAGGGCATTGACGACGTCGCCCAGCACTACCTGAACAAGAAGGGCATTTCCGCGGTGCGCCGCGTGAAGAAGAGCGACATGGAGAAGCTGCAGCGCGCAACGGGCGCAAAGGTAGCAACCACGCTCGACGACCTTTCGGCAAAGGACCTCGGGTTCGCGGGCGACGTGAACGAGAAGTCCATTGCGGGCGAGAAGATGGTGTTCGTGGAGAACTGCAAGGACGCGAAGTCCGTGACAATATTCGTCCGCGCCTCAACCGAGCACGTCGTTTCGGAAGGAGAGCGCGCGCTCGTGGACGCAATCGGCGCAGTGTCATCCGCTGTCGAGGACGGCAGGTATGTCACGGGCGGCGGCTCCACCGAGCTTGAGCTTGCAATGCAGCTTGGCAAGTACGCAACGGAAATCGGCGGAAGGGAGCAGCTTGCCATCCACGCATTCGCAGAGGCGCTCGAAACGGTGCCGCGCACTCTTGCGGAGAACGCGGGCATGGACGCGATAGACGCCCTTGTCAGCCTGCGCGCAAAGCACAAGAAGGACGACGGCGCGCACTTCGGCGTGGACGTCTACGCAGGCACAACCGCCGACATGAAGGCGCTTGGCGTGTACGAGCCCCTCAAGGTCAAGACCCAGGCAATCGCATCGGCCTACGAGGCAGCGAAAATGCTCCTGAGGATTGATGACATGATTGCCTCCAAGGGCAAGTCCGGCGGAATGCCCCCGGGCGGGCCGGGCGGCATGCCAGGCGGAATGGGCGGAGACTACTGAGCTTCTGTTCTTTTTTATTTTTTCTTCTTTTCTGTTTTCTTTTCAGCATCGAGCGACTTCGCTCGATGTCTGATGCATTTTGCGCAGCAAAATGCACATTCTGTTTTTTCTTCAACAACTAGCCGCTGCACTTGATGATGAGGGGCTTGCCGATTTCGCGCTTGGTGATTTGCTGGCCTTCCATATACTGGCTGTACTCAAAACCAAACTGGAAAGCACGGCATTTCCCGGAGACGTGGTGGAATTCGCGCAAAGCGAGGCTGCACCCCAACCGCTTCTGAGTAGAACCCACCGCTCGCGCCAGTGACAAATTCTTTGCCCTGTCGCACGGCATGTCAATCACCGAGCTTGCGCCAATAGCTTTCCCATCTGCTGGGCATTTCACCACGGGCCTGGCTCCATGCACTTGATTATCAAGTCCTTGCCGATTTGCCTTTTCGTTATCTGCTGCCCTTCCATATACTGGATGTACTCAAAGCCGAACGTCTTGTAGTCCAGCACGCCAGGAGAAGACGATGAGTTCTGGCAGACTGAGGAGGCACCCTCAACATTTCTACCTGAGCTGGTGCCGCCGACATACGAATATACGCCGCGATAGCATGGCAGACCAAAATAACTGCTGCCACGCCCAAAGTACTTCTCCTCGCCCGGTGCTAGGTAATAATAATCACTGATGTTTACGTCGGTGCTATTTATCCCACACGTATAGGCCGCTTCAAACATTGTTGCCTTGCCTCCATCCCCGCCCACTATGCCCGTAATTCTTATGGAATACATTCCACTGTTCCTAACGCGCAGGTATGCGCTCGTAGTTCCATATGGCAGCGCCCTCGCCGCGCTCTCCACAATCGCAATCGGGCTCGCGCTTTGCCAGTAAATCTGCGACTGCGTTATCTGCGCGTCGGAGGCCATGCCTGGGAAGAAGCCGAGCAAAGCCACGCTCACGAGCGCAACAATTAACACTATTGCCAGCAAAACGAGATACTCTGTCGCGCCCTGGCAGCGATAATGCCTGCAATTCCGCATGCCCATTGTGAGGAAGGCGTTCCTTTTATTGGTTTCTGCGCATCAGCGCGGCTTATCCAAAAATGGATAGTGTTATCCAAACCTGGATAATGGCTACTTCTTCAGCTCAAAATACATGGTGGCAAGCTCCGACGCGCGCTTGCTTTTCAAGTGGAACGCCTCCTTGAAGCCAAGTTTCTCGTAAAAGCCAATCATATCGGGGTAAGTATGGAGCGCGACAAACGGAATCGGGATGTCCACTTTCATTGCCTTGCCGATTGCAAAGTCAACAAGATGCCTTGCGCCCCCGCGTCCAATTTCATCTATGTCAGTTGCGAGCTTCCCTATCAACAGGCAAGGCATGTGATTGGAAAACACCCGAAACGGCTTGTCGCTTATCCTGACACTCATCATCTTCCTTTCGCGCGAGAGCTGGAACGAGCCGACCGTTATTGTGATATAGCTAACAATTTTCTTTCGGTTTTCATCCTCGAAAAGAAGATAGGTTTCGCTCAGCCGCACCCCCTGGCTCATCAGCGCGTCATGCTTCAGGAAGTTATCTTCATCTGGCTTTCCGCATGAAAACAAGGCGACGAGGCCGTTATGCTCTGGCTTGAGCTTTTCAACAACAAGCTTTCCCCTTTCCAGCCTATCTCTCAAACACAGCACCTAGAGGACCACATTGAACTTGGTCCTATTGATGCGTGCGAGGGTTTTTGCGCGGTTTTTTGCATTCTTCCTGCTGCTTAAGCTAGCCAAAAACTCGCCAGTCTGCCTTGCATTGAGCCTGATTAGCGATTTGATTTCCCTCGCCATTTCAATCATCTGAACCAATATGGTCTTCTCTATATTAAATCGTTTCGTTTTCGCCTTAAAAACCTTCACAGGGTAGGGTGCCAGTGGTGCTGGCGCGCCGCTGCCCGTCAAAATCAGCGCATCTTGCCGTGCCAGTGGAAATGCCCCCTAGCCCAGCGCAAGCGCGCTCGAGCTTGCCACCGAGTAGAAAATCAGCGCCAGCGGCGCGCAGACGGCAAAGTAAAGCGCAGCACGGGCGGGATTGGATTCCGACAGCGCAAGAAGGAGCGCGCAAAGCGCGGCGTTCATAACCAGGTAGATTTGGCAGGCGGTGGCAAGTGCGGAAAGGAGCGCGGCATCTGGCGCGGCTCCCGTGCCGGCCACAGAAGCGCCTGAAAGAGTGGGGGCAAGATAGGCGACGGTCCCGAGGATGAACGGCACCAGGATGGCGGACGAGGCAAGCACGGTGTAGCGCTGGATGGACAGCAGCGCAGCGCGCTCGCGCAGGAGCGCGAAAAACGAGACGACGTCCTGCGCGCACTCGCGGAGCGCGGAGTACATGTCCGCCCCGGTTTCATAGGCGACTATTATGAGGGAGAACGCGCGGCTGGCAAGCGGGGTGGGGCAGCATCGCGCAGCGGCTTGCATGGAGGACTGGAAGCTGTCGCCGGCCTTTTGCCTTGCAAGCGCGAGGGCAAACGCATCCGACACCCTGCCAAAGCCGCCTTTTGAAAGAAGGGCGAGCATTTTCTCAGCCGACAGCAGCTTGTGCGTGGAGGCTGCGGTGTAAAGCGCGTCAGGCAGCAGCAGTTCCGCGCGCCGCATTTCCGCCTCTGAAAAGTAGGAGGCGAGCGAATAGATTGCCGGCCCCATGCAAATCGAGAGGAATGCAAGCATGATGCTGCCTGCGGCAAGGCAAAGCGCGGCAAGCAAAAGCGAGAGCGCGGCGAGCGCGATTGCGAACTGGCTGCCGCTGGCGCGGATTCCCCTGCCTGCAAGATACTCCGGCAGCGCATCGCCATTTGCCTTCTCATTTTTGACAGGCGGCAACAGCAGGAACATCGCCCCGAGCGCAACGGCATCAAGCGCAGGGAAAACAGCCAGGAAGCACAGCCACACCTGCCACTGCTGCACCGGCTCGGAAAGCACAAGGGGCGAGACCGCGGCGAAAACCGAGAAGAAGGACGGGATGAGCGCCGAGACCGCGATGAAAGCAATTGCAAGCATGGAAAACTTCCCCGCCTGCGCGCGCATCTCCGAAATCTGGGCTGCCGACAGCTCGTCCGCCATCCTGCGGAGAGGCTCCGTGCCCTTGCCCGTCTCATAAATCGTGGAAACGAGCTGCAGGCTGCGCTTGAGCGGAAGCGAGCCGGTTGATGCGGACAGGCGCGCAAAAGCGGCCTGCACCGAAGCGCCGGACGCAGTTTCCCTTCTGGCCGATGCAAACTCCCTGGCAAGCTCATAATTGCCTTTTGCAAGCCTTTCAATGCACGACTCGTACGGCACTCCGATGTCAATGTAAATCGCAAGCTCGCGCAAAAGGTAGGGCAGCTCGGACTCGGCCATTTTTTCCCTGCGCGAGGCGAGGATGGAGGGCAGCCTGAGCAGGAACAGGGAGAAAATGCCGGATGAGAACAGGAACATGCCTGCCGATAAAGCCGCGTCTGAGAAAAGCAGTGCGCTTGCCGCTCCCATCAGCCCGCCAGCCGCAAGCGCGGCAAACATGGAAAATGAAAGATATCCCTGCGCATTGCCGCACTCTATCGCCGCGCGGGAAAACGCTTCCCTTGCCGCCTTCTCGGACTTGCTGGAAAACCTGAGCAAAACCGGAAAGCCGCACGCAGTTTCCGCAAAACCGGCAATGCTCATCTTTTGCGCCTCCCGCCTTGTTTGCCCGCCTGCCCGCATTGCATGTCCCCTCCTGCGCCGTTCCGGCTCCCCGTCCCATGTCTCCCTCCAAACAAGCGTCCCTGTATCTCCGCAAACGCGCCCTCAAAACCCCTCCCTTTACTTGCCGCGCCAAAAAACCTTTCGCGCGCCTTCATCTCCCCTGCCAGCTCCCGTGCGCCCATGCCCGTCCCCTGCGCAATCTTTTCCAAAAGCATCCTCATGCCTGCCTGCGAATGCTTCCTGCCGTCATATGCCGCAATCGGGCGCATCACGTCCGCAGGGTTGGCAACCGCAATTTCCGTCACCTTCCGCTCCTCGGCAAGCCGCCTCTTCCTGGCGCTGTAAACTGAGACGCGCCTTTGCACGATGAACACGCCAATCCCCTCAAGGTCGGCCTCCAGGCAGCCCATCGCCCTCATGCGCAGGAGCGCATCGCGCGAGGACTGCGCATGGAACGTCGCATAGCATCCTTTTGCCTGCCCTGAAAGCGCGGACTCCACGAATGCCCGCACCTCGGGCGGCGTCCTGACCTCGCCCACCACCACCCTGTCCGGCCTCATGCGCAGCGAGTCCCTCACCAGCTCCGCCATACCGATGCCGCTTTCCTCGAACGGCAGCAGCCTCACCTGGTGCTGGTGCGGCAGGCGAAGCTCGGGCGTTTCCTCAATCAGGAGCAGCCTTTCGCTTTCCGGCACAAAGCAAAGGAGCGCGTTGAGCGTGGTGGTCTTGCCGCTTGCGGTGTTGCCTGCGACCAGCACCGGCAAGTCCGCCTGCATGCAAAGCGAGAGGAGGGAAAGCATTTTCGCGTCGTAAGTGCCGAGTGAAAGGAGGTCGAATGGCGACAGTGGCTGCTCGCTGAATTTGCGTATGGTGAGTTCGCACGGCGAGATTGGCGGCATGGAGGCGTGCAGCCGCGAGCCGTCCTCGAGCACGGCGTTCATGCGCGGCTGCTGCGAGGTCAGTCTCCGCCCCAGCCCCCTGCCGAGCCTGTTCACAAGCGCCACGAAATAATCCGCGCTCGTCACGGCAACGTCGGTTTTTTCCCAGCCCCTGCCCCGCGCGAAAACAAAGACCGGCTGCCCGATGCCAACAACCGCAATCTCCTCAAGCTCCGTGTCAAGGAGAAGGGGCTGCAGGAATCCGTTTCCAAACGTCTGCAGGTATATCGCCCTGCACAGGTATTCCTGCTGCTCGCCGTCAATTGAAATCCCCTGCTCTTCGCACTCCCTCAAAAGAAAGCCCTTGGCAAGCTCCAGCCCGCCGCTGCCGCCCGCCTCCCGTCCATCGCCGTGCACTTCCTCCCCGCCCCCGCCGCCCTTGCCTGTCCTTTCCCGGATGCGCGCGGCAACCGATGCAACCAGTTCCTCCTCCTCGGCAGAAAGCTTCCGGAGCCCGGTCCTGTATTCCGCTCTCCAATCGCCAAGCTTCCAGCCAAGGTTTTCCATGGTGTCACCTGCCGCCCACCCGTTTCCATTTCAGCACGTCTCCCTCCTCGATGCAGAGCCTGTCCGTCATCTTCACCGGCAATTCAAGCAGGAATGCGGAATCCTTCTTCGGCGTTACAAGCGCGGTGTTCGGCCTGATGCGCCGGTATATCTCGTTCACGCTGCCGCCAGATGCAAGATAAACCGCGTCAAACTCCTTCTTCACAAAGTAGGAATGGATTGGGAAAATGCCCTCGTAGCCGAACACGAACAGGATGGGCACGATTTCGTCGCGGAACATGAGCCCGCGCATGCGCGCAAAATTCGTGCCGGCTATTTCCAGTCCCGCCTTCACGCGCTTCTTCCTGGTTTCATTTGAAATTTCGTGCATGGCAGCCGCTGCCCCCGCGCGCTTTTTCCCGCTGGCATTTTCGATTTCGTGCATGAGAACCCCTACTTCCCGTATTTCCTTTTCCTGCGCGAGAATTCCGACAGCGCCCTGCGGAAATCCGCCTCGCCAAATTCGGGCCAGAGCTTTTTGGAAAAGTAATATTCCGAGTACGCGGTTTGCCAGGGGAGGAAGCCGCTCATCCTCATCTCGCCCGATGTCCTGATGACGAGGTCCGGGTCCTCCCAGCCCGAGGTGTAAAGCAGCCTGGAGAACGATTCCTCGTCCACCTTGCGGAGATGGCGCGCAAGCGCCGAGTTCACGGCGTCCAGCAATTCCTGCCTTCCGCCGTAAGCAAGCATGAGGTTCAGCTCGTACTTGCCGTTCTTTGCGGTGTCGCGCTCCACCTTCCTCATCTTTTCCACGATGTCTTTCGGGAGGGACGACAGCTGCCCGCGGAAATGCACGCACACGCCGTATTTCTTGTAGTCCTCCTTCAGCCCTTCGGAGAGCTTCTGGTTGAAAAGCCCGAAAAGGTTCCTCACCTCATCCCGGTCGCGCAGGAAATTCTCGGTGGAAAAGCCCCACATGGTGAGTTTTTTTATCCTGTATTTCCTGCACCACTTGAGCACGTCGCCGATGTGCTCTATCCCCCTGTTGTAGGCATACGGGATGTCCTTGCGGTTTTTCCTTGCCCAGCGGCGGTTGCCGTCAGGTATGATTGCAATGTGCCTAGGCTTTGCCAAGTTTTCCCTCCCAGCCAGCATTCTCCAGCAAGCATTTTCAATCTATTTGAGTTTCAGGGGCATCAGTGGCGCAGCTTCTTCCTGAGAACCGCATACCTCGAATAAAAGCGCACATGCCAGGGCGAGCGCGCGCCCCCGATTTTCCTGTGCGCGTGCAGGAGGGCGAACGCGTCAAGCGACGCCACGCCCTCGAACTCTGCATATGCCGCGCCAACCTCGGACGGATGGTGCGCGTCGCTTCCCGCAAGCAGGGCTTTCGTGTGCTTGAGCGCAAACCCCAGCGCCCGCGCGTTCTGCGACGCGGCCATCACGCGCGCATTGAACACCTCGACTGCGCCAATCCCCGCCAAGGCATCCGCCGCAAGCCCCTGCAAACCAATCCCGTGCCTTGCAAAGTCGTACGGGTGCGCAGCACAGCACACCGCCCCCTGCCTTTCCGCCTCGGCAAGCGCATCAGCAAGCTTCCCCGGAGCTATCCTTTTTTTCACAAAATAAACAAGCAGGTCGCCCTCATCAGTGCTCACTTCCTCCCCCGCAATCACCTGCAGCGGGAGCTTGCGTTCGCGCGCAACCCTCTGCGCCTCAAGCGCGCCCTCCACCGTGTCATGGTCGGTTATCGCAACCGCGCCCAGCCCCTTCTTCAGCGCAGCGCCCAGCACGGCGTCTATGCCTGACAGCGAGTCCTTGGAAAAGCGCGTGTGTATGTGCATGTCAGCCTTGAGCATTCAATCCCTTCCCATTGCCTTTTTTCCCAATATCTTCAAATAAGCTGATAGGGTGGAAGGCGCCAGCATGCCGCCCAGCCTGTCCATCTTCCCCTTCTCGGACAGCAGCTCCTCGAAGAAAAGCGCCTTTGCCGCTGACACCATCAGCGATGGTGGCTGCCCGCCCGCCAGGTCAAGCGCGGCTCGCAGGTGCGAATGGAGCGCGAGGTCAAGCCCGTATTTCGCGCGCCATTCCCTTTCATACTTTTCAGGCTCGCCGGCATCCTTCCCCGCCAGGTAGCCGCAGCTCGCGCCGAAAAACACCCCGCCGCCCGTGGTCGCCTTCACCTGCCCCGCAGCGTCCCCTGCCAGGAGCACGCAGCGCTTTCCCGCAGTCATTGCAGTTTTCGCGCGCACCGAAGTGGGGATGACTGCGGCGAATTCATGGCTGGGCTTCCCTTTCACGCCCAGCCTGGAAAGGAAGCGCCTGTAATATGCGAGCGGGTGGTGCCTTGGCATGCCCACGCCGACGCCAATCTTCGCCTCGCTTTCATTCTTGGGAATCGCCCAGCCGAAAAAGCCCGGGAATTCGCCCGCCGACAGGTAAAGCGCGGCGCAGTGCGCATCCTCGCACTCATAAGCAAAATCCCCCTGCATGCTTGCCACGAACGAGCCGATTTTCGGGAAGCCGAATTTCTCGGCCACAAGCGACGCAGGCCCGTCCGCCCCGATGATGCAATCCGCCGCGAAGTCGCCCGCCACTTTCTTCCCAAGCTCCAGCTTCCCGCCCTCCTGCACGAATTTCTCCGCGGCAAGCGCGTCAAGCTCCTGGCGGGAAACAAGGACGGCGGTCTCCTCTTTCGGCTTTATTGCGAACGCCTCCTCCCCGCACACTATTTTTGCCGAGGTTATGGCGTTTATCTGCGCGCGGGAGTAGTCCACGCCAGCAAGCGCGCGAAGCGCCTCCAGGCCGCTTTTTGAAATTAGCCCCGAGCACGCCTCCGGCTCGCCCACGCGCGCATGCTCCTCGCTTGCAAGCGTGCTTTTTCCGCTCCGCAGCGCAGCAATGCCGGCAAACAGGCCGGCAGGCCCGGCTCCCACGATATGCACGTCTGCCATGCCATTCTCGCGCGGAGTAGGTTTTTATTTTAGCTGCACTTATACTGTGAATCCGAGAGTTTACTGGCAAACGGCTTGTAAATCACAGACTCCTTGCAATGGGGTTGGGAAATTATGGCATCTGCATATCCACACGTTCCAGCAAAGCCCAAGGTTTCAATCATAATCGTGAACTGGAACGGATTGCCCTATCTTCCAGAATGCCTGTCATCCGTCTTTTCAGACAAAAAGATAGCATTTGAAGTCATACTCGTGGACAATGCATCCACTGACGGCTCGGTTGAATGGGTGGAAATGAACTATCCCCAAGTGCGGGTTATGAAGAACAAGGAAAACACTGGCTTTGCTGCCGCCAACAACATCGGCGCGAAAAACGCGAATGGGGGATACCTTTGTTTTCTCAACTATGACACTGTAGTGGAAAAGGAATGGCTTTCTGCTCTGGTTGAAACCATTGAAAACGAAAAGCAGGCGGGCGCAGTGACTGCCAAACTCCTTCTTCACCAAAAGCCAAGAACCATAAACACTATTGGGGGGTTCTTCAGCGTTTTCGGGATAGCCGGCTCGTTTGGCGACGGCGAGGATGCTGGGAAATACGCTGAACGGAGAACGGTTTTTTCTCCATCCGGCGCAGCTTTTCTCATCAGGAAGGAGTTATTCGACAAGCTCGGGGGATTTGACCAGAAGTTTTTCATGTATCAGGAAGACGTTGACCTTGGATGGGGCGTTTGGAATTCTGGCTATGACGTGGTGTTCCAGCCGAAATCAGTCGTCTATCATAAGTATGAGAACAAGCGGAACCCGGGAAAGATGTTCTTCATCTCGCGCAATCTGATTTGGACAATTTGGAAAAATGCATCAACCGTCCACATGCTTTTCCTATTGCCCATCTCAATGGCATCCTCGTTTGCAATCGCAGCTTCCTTTCTTGCCGCGATGAAGCCAGCATTTGCAATCGAAGTGATGAGGGGCACGTTCGCAGGCTTTACAGGCAAGCCGAAAAGACGGGGGCTGCCTGACAACGGGTGGAAAAGAATGCTCGGTCCATTTGCCACCGCGCGCGTGTTCCTCCAAAAATTCAGGAAGCATTTCTTGCAATGAGAACGAATCTGATGCAATGCGCCGTTCAGACGTGGAGCATGGTAATTTTAAACTCTCACGGCAGAATTAAACGTATGAAAGGCATCATTCTGGCAGGCGGGAAGGGCACGCGCCTGCACCCACTTACAAAAGTGACGAACAAGCATCTGCTGCCGGTTTACAACCAACCCATGGTTTATTATCCGATACAGATGCTTGCGCGCGCGGGTATTACGAGGATTATGGTAATCACCGGCCCCGAAAGCGCAGGGGATTTCATGTCTCTTTTAGGCTCTGGGAGAGAGATGGGGCTGGAGTTCACCTACAGGATACAGGACGAGCCTGGCGGCATTGCGCAGGCGCTTTCCATGGCTGAGGATTTTGCAGGCGCGGAGAAGGTTGCCGTGGCACTTGGAGACAATATATTTTCAAATGACTTGTCCCAGGCGATAAATGGGTTTGAACGCTCAGATGAAGGTGCGCGGCTGTTTTTGAAGAAAGTGGGCGACCCTGAAAGGTTTGGCGTGGCGGAAGTCAAGGGAGGAAAGATAATTTCAATTGAGGAAAAGCCATCCGCCCCAAAATCAAACTATGCTGTTACTGGATTGTATCTATATGCTCCCGATGTTTTTGGCATAATAGGGAAGCTTAAGCCATCGGGAAGGGGTGAGCTTGAGATTACCGATGTGAATAACCATTATGTAAAACAAGGCAAGGCTGGATACTCGATTCTTGAAGGGGAATGGTCTGACGCAGGTACGTTTGAGTCGCTTTACAGGGCATCTGAAATTGCAAGGAAAGGGTGCATGAAGTGAAACTGCTTGTTACTGGTGGTTGTGGGTTTATTGGCAGCCATTTCATCCACACTGCCATTGAAAAGGATCCAAACGTTGAGATAATCAATTTGGACAAGCTTACTTATGCAGGAAGATTGGAAAATGTCCGCGATTTGGAGGGGAATGCGCGCTATAAGTTTGTGAAAGGGGACATACTGGACAGGGAACTTGTGAAAGGGCTTGCAAAGGAAACAGATGAAATTGTGCATTTTGCTGCAGAGACTCATGTTGACAGATCAATCATGGCGGCAGGCGAGTTTGCCATGACTGATGTGCTTGGCACGCAGTCGCTCCTGGAGGCTGCGTTAGATGCAGGGCACGAGCGATTTTTTCATATTTCAACCGATGAAGTGTATGGAAGCAGGGTAGAGGGTTTTTTCAAAGAAGAAGATGCCATGCTGCCCAACTCCCCGTACTCTGCCTCAAAAGCAGGCGCAGAGATGATGGTGCGGGCCTATGAAAAAACTTACGGCCTGAAGGCGACTGTTACCCGAAGCTCGAACAATTATGGGCCCAACCAGCACCCTGAGAAATTCATACCAATGGCAATCACAAATATAATCCGGGGAAAAAAAGTGCCGATTTACGGGGATGGGAAGAATGTGCGGGATTGGCTTTATGTGAAGGATAATTGCGAGGCCATCCATATGCTGCTCACGGGAAAGCACACTGGAGTTTATAATCTCGGCGCTATGGGTGGCGAGGAGAATATTAAGATAGCAAGGGACATTTTGGGAATTATGGACAAAAAAGAAGAATGCCTGCAACATGTGGAGGACAGGAAAGGGCATGACTGGAGATATGCTATAAACACAAGCAAGATAACTGGACTTGGCTGGAAGCCCAAAATGAAGCTTGATGATGGGTTGAAGATAACTGTGGAGTGGTATATGGCTAATAAGAAGTGGTGGGCCCCTCTGGTTGATGATTATGGCAACTGACACCGAGAAAAATGCGGTGGAAAAACTGCCGCTGACAGGGGCTTTTTTGATAAAGCCTCTCACCTACCCTGACGACAGAGGGGCATTTTCAGTGCTGTTCACTGACGATGTACTGACGCAAAATGGAGCTGGTAGTTGCTTTGCCATGGAATTTTTATCCACTTCAAAAAAAGGCGTGTTAAGGGGGCTGCATTATCAAACAGGCAGGTCTGCTCAGGCAAAGCTTGTAAGGTGCATAGAAGGGGAAATATACGACGTCATTGTGGACCTGAGGAAAAGCTCAAAAACATATGGTAAATGGACGGCTGTTTCATTGTCCGATAAAAACATGCTGTGCTTATTCGTGCCAAAAGGGGTTGCGCACGGCTATTTGTCAATGACTGGGGTGAGTAGAGTATTGTACAAAGTGGATGCGCCCTATTCTCCAGCCAATGAGGCTGGTATTAGATACGATGATGTGGATTTGAAAATAGACTGGCCCGTCAAGGAAGTCATTTTATCAAAAAAGGACGGGTTGCTATCAAGCTTTAAGGAATGCGAAAAATTCGATTAGGGTGAAATTCTGAAGTTTTTGGTGACTGGTGCAAGCGGCATGGTGGGCGTTGGCTTGGGCTGCTATTTTTCAGGGAAGGGGCATGATGTGGTGCCTGCTTACAATAGCAATGAGATAAAGAATGGCGTGAAGCTGGATATCACGGATGAAGGGCAAGTGGAGAAAGCATTGCGTGAAATAAGGCCGGACTGGGTGCTTCATTGCGCTGCAATGACGGATGTTGATGAGTGCGAGCGCAATTTTGAAAGGGCAATGGCCGTCAATGCAGATGCCACAGGCACAATTGCACGCGCGGCGAGGGGATGCGGTGCAAAAATGGTTTTTGTCTCAACATCCTTTGTGTTTGGAAACAGCAACAAGGCGCTTTTGGAAAATGCGTCTGCGGTGCCTGTCAACAACTATGGCAAGAGCAAGCTAGTGGGGGAAAAAAAAGTGGCGGAGTCTGGCGCGAAACACATAATAGTGAGGATAGACCAGCCGTATGGATGGGTGGGTCGGGGGCAGAAGCAGAATATGGTCACTGGCACTTTAGGAAAGCTGAAGGCAGGAAAGTCATTCAACGTGGTGGTGGACTGGTTTAATTCTCCCACATATATGGATAATTTTTATGATGTTCTTTACGCCCTTGTGGAAAAAGGCGCACTTGGCACCTATAACGCCACCGGCAAGACAAGGCTGTCTCGGTTTGAATGGGCAAAGAAGATTGCTGTCGAATGGGGCCTGGATGAAGATCTGATAGAGCCTGTGAAGTCAGAGAGCCTGAAGCTTCCTGCAAAAAGGCCGGATGTCTTGCTTGATACTGGGAAAGTTGAGAAGGCAACTGGCATTGAGATGATGGGCGTGGATGAGGGGCTGAAAAGAATGAAAGAAAGCAAGAACGCCTGACTTGTTTTGCACAAAAGAGTTTCTGTCACTAAACTGCCAAAAACGCGCTAAAAGCACATTTTTATAAGTGAATGGGGTATAAACAAGCCATTCTGTGGGGGATTAAGATGGCTGCATTCACATTCGATGCTATATACTTTTCACTAGTCGTGTTTCTATCTGCCATAATTCCTGGCGTTGCCATTGGCTGGCCTCTTTTGAAAAAGACTGATTTTGGCGCAATGGAAAAGGCGCTCCTCTCCTTTTTCCTCGGGCTGTTCGCAGTTCCAACGCTTCTCTTCCTGGAGTCTTTCATCGGGATAAAATTCTCCCTTTTTCTCGTTTTCGTCAATATTTTCATCATTACGGCGGCGGGGCTTTTCATTGGCGTGCGCGATGGAACATTCAAGCTCCAGGCGCCAGAGATCCCCCTGCCTGACGGTTCATTTTTCACCTATGAACGTGCAGTGGCACTCGCCGTGCCAGCGCTTCTTCTCCTTGCAGTTTTTCTTGCCTTCTGGATAAGGATACAAACATTTTCACCAATCTACTCCGAGCTTGACCCTTACTATTATGTCTATGGCAGCGCGCAGATAATCCGCGAGGGCATACAACCCGTCACTGATGACACTTCTTGGTGGCCGGAAGTTACTGTCTCGCATCGTCAAGAGCCATTAAAGGAATACGTGGAGGCTGAATGGTACGCTCTTTACACCAACGGTGCCGAGTATAACAACTACCTTTTTTTCACTACTGCATCCTGGTTTCCCCCAATTTCCGCCGCATTTGTTTCATTCGGAGCATATCTTCTTGTTTCCTCATTTTATGGCAGGCGCTACGGGCTGTTTGCAGCATTCCTGCTTGCATTCCTTCCAATAACTATTTACAAGATGTCTGCAGGCGTGAATGAGGCTGCACCAGTCGGCAACATGGTTCTCTTCATGGCGATGGGGCTTTTTGCAATGTCTCTCATGAAAAAAAGCAATACGCTGCACCTTCTATCAGCAATAGGTTTTTTCATCGCAGTTTTAAGCTCAAACTTTGCTTCTGTGGTTGCGCTGCCGCTTGCAGGGCTCGCAATCTTACAGTCACTTGATTACTTCTGGCGAGGCAAGAAAAGCAATGACTTTGTAATGGCTTTAGCCTTCGCAGTTGGTGGCTTTTTGATTGGTGTCATCCTCACTGGAATCTATGGGGGCTCACTCATTGGCAGTCTTACGTCCGGACCTGTGCTCATGGCATTGGGCGGGCTGGCGTTTGCCTTGGTTGTGCAGCGTTTAATTGGCCTTGGTTGGAATGACAAAAAGCGGTATTATGTCATTGGCGCAGCAGTCATCATCTCAATTCTCCTGGTGGTTGCCACTCCTGTTGGTGGCTTTGCGAAAAAGACAGTCTCGGGCTACATCGGCGCAGCCGAATTCAAGGTCGCGCTCGAGCGGACCATTGCCGAGCAGAACCTGGCCGGGAGCTCATTTGAGGGCGAGGCCGGCTTCATTGCGCTTGTGCCAAAGAACTACATCGAAGCAAACGCATCTGGTTTGGGAATTATATCAAATCTCATTTACATGGCCCTATCCCTTATAGCCGCGCTGTTCACCTTGGTGAGCAATGCGCTTTTCAGCCTCACTGATGCTGCATTCAACATTTTAGTGGGCATGAAGCAGACAACTGGCACAAAAGAGGACTCGCTGTTTTTCGTCTTCCTTACCATCGCAGTGATTGGCCTGGCGCTGCGCCACTTCACACGAAAGCATGAGGCGCGCGAGATTCCATCCATCCCGCTTCTCATCCTCTTGGTCACAATGCCTGTCCTTTACATTGGAATAAACAAGATAAAGTACACCATCTTCGCAGGCATGATGATTGCAGTGGCTGCGGCCGTCGCCCTGGCGGAATTGGAGCGTTTCTTCCGCTACCTTGCTTCCAAGACAAAGATAATGCACGACGGACCAAAGTATGTTTCAGTGACGTTTGCCTTCCTGCTTTTGCTCGTGGTATATGAGCAGGCGGCAGGCCCGGCGCCATATGCCTACATATTCACCATCAAGTCGCTTGAGCCGCGCTACCAGGACAATCCAATAGCAATGATGCCTGCGGTTTCCAAGCTCTGCGAGGACCTACGAGCCAAGGGCGTGCCATACAACCAGATACAGCAGCTTTGCGACGCAGGCGCATACGCAAACTTCTCAAACAGCATAAACAACCAGTTTGACGTCAATGTCTGCTGGATGTCTCAAATGAAAGTGGAAGAGCTATTTCCTGCAAGCGATACCACCTCCCAAAGGCGCTCCTCCGAGGCAGTGACATCTGCGAAATTCCGCTGCAACAGGATTTCAGACTACTGGATAGACTCTATGGAATGGATAAATAAGAATCTCAATACTTCAGACCGTGTCACCTCATGGTGGGACTATGGCCACTGGACAAACTACTTCGGTGACAGGAACACAGTGCTTAGAAACGATCACGCTTCACTTGGCATGATTGGCCGCGTGGCGCACGACTACATCATAGGAAACGCGCAGGACTTGATAGACAGCATGAACTATTTTGACAGCCGCTACGCCCTTTTCGACGTGGAACTAATTGGCGGAAGCACATTCGGCGGCAAGTACGGCGCACTCAATTACCTGGGATGTGTGCACGAGGGTGCAACATCTCTTGACGAGCAGCCAGGCACCTCCACTTGCGAATACAACCACTCTCCAGAGCGGATAGTCATCCCCCGCACGCAAACCGCTGCAAACTCATGCACCATTTCAGAGAGCCAACAACGCACCGGCGTGTACGCCTACAGACTGGGCAAGGAGGCAATTGACCAATCCACACCCATCTACTGCGTTGGTGATGCGACAATCGCAACGGGCGAGAAAATATCTGCCACGTACTACGTTGACAGGAAGGACGCAAACGGTGACCTGGTGCTCTCAAAAGGCATCATCCGCGTCATAGACGAGCAGACAGATGTCATCTATGCGGAAATGGTCTATAACAATCAGAAAGTGTGGTATGGGCAGAACGGCACGCTCGTGGATGGCATGGAAGATGCAAAGACGGGCTTCTATACTTCCAATCTCTACCGGGGCTACTATCTAGGCGAGATTCCGGGCTTTGACCTTGTCTACACAAGCAAGAACGGCGAAGTGAAAATCTACCGCCTGCAGAATTTCACTGGGAACAAGGCTGGGTGGATAGACCCGATAGCGTCAAAAAGGCAGAATTAGATGAGGGGATTTTTTGCCCAAATCATTCCTCACAATATAGAGGCAAGTTTGCACGACAGAGAAAAATATTGATGGCTTACGGTTTTAAGCTTTTTTATCCCTTCGATAGTCATGTCTAAATCTCATGTCCTTACTATTTCTATCCCAACCTATAACAGATCTAAGTTCCTAATGGAAACCCTGGGCAACATAAGGGACCAGATGACCAACGACTGCCTTGAGGATGACATCGCCATCCATGTCAATGACAACTGTTCACCTGACAGCACTGGAAATGACGTTGCCCTGTTCAGGAAAAACAACCCAAAAATCAAGATGACCTATGCGCGGAATAAATCTAATCTTGGTGCAGACAGAAACATTGATCTTGCAGCTAAA